>OBJQ01000334.1_pt1 | contig 39893 bp, 33 predicted proteins | sample 1519921 | NCBI WGS metagenome assembly OBJQ01 (sample SAMN04209244, study PRJEB22552) | human gut metagenome | biome: gut; material: feces | host: Homo sapiens | place: USA: Oklahoma
AACCGCTGACCCTCTGCTTGTAAGGCAGATGCTCTCCCAACTGAGCTAAACCTCCGTATTTCTTAGTGCTTACATATAATACCATAGGAGATATTTTCCGTCAAGAAAAAATTTTAAAAAAATAAAAGAAGTAGATTTCTCTACTTCTTAAACACCAGGTTTTCCTAATAATTTAAACATGTTTTTCTTGTAAACTTCTACACCAGGTTGATTAAATGGATTGACATCTAATAAATATACTGACATAGCACATGCTTTTTCAAAGAAATAAACCATATATCCAAATGAATATGGAGTTAATTCATCAAGTGTGATTTGGATATTAGGAACATTACCAGTATTAACATGGGCATCAATTGTTCCTTCACAAGCTTTTTTATTTACATAATCAACAGTTTTTCCAGCTAAGTAATTTAAATTATCTAAATTATCAGCATCACTAGGAATTTCTAAATCAGAAATTGGTTTTTCAATTTTTAAAACTGTTTCATATAAAACTTTTGTTCCTTCTTGGATAAATTGTCCAAGTGAGTGTAAATCTGTAGAGAAAGTTGCACTTGTTGGTAAGATACCTTTTCCTTCTTTACCTTCAGATTCACCAAATAATTGTTTCCACCATTCTGCAGTCATAGCAAGTTGTAATTCATAAGTGACAAACATTTCAGCAGGATATCCTTGTTTTGATAACATTTGTCTAGCTACACCATATTGATAAGCTGCATTTTTAGCTAAATCAGGATTACTATATTCTTCTCTTGCATCAGCTGCACCTTTTAACATAGCTTCAACATCAATTCCTGCCATAGCAATTGGGAATAAACCAACTGCTGTTAATACTGAATAACGTCCACCAACATCATCAGGTACAACGAATGTTGTATATCCTTCATTAGTTGCTAAAGTTTTTAAAGCACCTTTTTCTTTATCAGTAGTTGCGACAATTCTTCTTCTGGCAACTTCTTTTCCTTTAGTAGATTCAAGTAAATCTTTAAAGATTCTAAATGCAATTGATGTTTCAGTAGTTGTTCCTGATTTAGAAATAACATTGATTGCAAATTCTTTATCTTTAACATATTCTTTAACTTGAGATAAGTAATTAGATGAGAAAGTATTTCCAACATAGATGATTTGTACATCATTTGTAGGGAATAAACCATTTAATGCTTCAATAGCAGCTCTTGCTCCTAAATAAGAACCCCCGATACCACATACTAATAAAACATCAATTTCATCTTTTAATTGTGCAGCTTTTTCTTTAATTGCTTTGACTTCTTCTTTATCATAAGCAACAGGTAAGTCTACCCATCCTAAAAAATCATTTCCTTTACCAGTTTTGTTATGGATCATATCATGAATAGAAGCAACTTGCTTTGTATATGCATCCATACTTTCAGCTAATTTAGCTTGTGATAAATCAACTTTAATCATCATTCTTCCTCCTTTTTGATGCCTTGAGCAATCCACTCAGGCAATTTTTCTTTCAATGGATTAAATCCTAAAGGTGTCTCTTGTATCTTTTCCCTTTGGTTTTTATAAGCTCGCTTATACTTTCTTTTTGCTGTATGTACAGCTTTTAAAGAAAGCTTGGCTTGATGACTTTCTTCATCTATATCAATAACTTTGACACGAATAACTTCACCAACATGGACAAAGCTTTCAACACTTCTTACAAACTTATCAGATATTTCTGAAATGTGTATTAAACCAGAAGTATGATCGGGTAAAGAGGCAAATGCACCATAAGGTTGAATTCCAGTAATGGTCACATCAATAATATCACCAGTTTTGACGCGATATTCCATTAACAGCCCTCCAATCAATGAGATTATATCACAAAAGGGTTCTACATGAAAGCGAAAATAGGTTATGTCACTTTTATATTTTAAAAATTATGGTATAATATGGAGGACGTTAGGAGGAAGAAGAATGAATCAAGAAGAAGAAATTAAGAAAGTCATTCATAAACTAAGACCATATTTACAAAGAGATGGTGGAGATATCGAATTCATCAAATTTGAAGATGGTATTGTTTATGTTCAAATGCATGGAGCTTGTGCTGGTTGTACAATGCTTGATGCAACTTTAAAAGATGGTGTTGAACAAATCCTGATTGAAGAAGTTCCTGGTGTTTTGGAAGTACAGGCTATTTAATGAAAAAATTTATTGCTGAGTTTAAAGAATTTGCCATGCGTGGAAATGTGCTAGATATGGCCGTTGGGGTTATCATTGGTGGAGCTTTTGGTAAAATTGTTTCATCACTTGTTAATGATATTATTATGCCAGTGATTACATTATTAACTGGTGCGGCTGATTTCACAAAGCTTTCATTGGTTTTAAAAGAGCCAGTGAATGGAAGTGAAGGGATTGCTTTAATGTATGGTAATTTCTTACAAAATATCATTGATTTTTTAATTATTGCATTGGTAATCTTTGTTATGTTAAAAATCATGATGAAATTATCTTCACTTCGTCAAAAAGAAGATGTTGAAGAAATCAAAGAAAAAGGACCAACAACAGAAGAACTTTTAATAGAAATTAGGGATTTATTAAAAGAAAATAAAAATTGAGAAAAATTTGAGAAAAAAACAATGAAAAATGTGTTATAATCATAGTATGTGAAAATATCTCTTGATTTATAGATATGATTAGCATATAATGAACAAAGTCTTGATTTGTAGAATAATGTCTGACGATTAGGTTAAACTAAGAGTGGTGATATTATGAATACAAGAAAGCAGGAGCAGTTAAAAATAGCTGCCATTCTTTATGACTTAGGAATAGATATGGAACTTATTGAAGCCATGACATCCTTAAGCCGTGAAGATCTAACAAAATTATATCAATAATAGAAGCTCTTATTCAGAACCACGAGATGAGGATCGATGAAGTGGTGGCAACCCTTAGAAAAGAAGGTGCCTTTACCTAGCAAGTTTACTTGAACAATAAGAGGAAAGAAAAGCTTTCCTCTTGAAAGCTTTTTTTATTGAAATGCGGGAGGAAAGAAAAAATGGAAAAGATTTTATTTACATCTGAATCAGTTTCAGAAGGACATCCAGACAAAGTCTGTGATCAAATTAGTGATGCTATCTTGGATGCATGTATTGGACAAGATCCACATTCAAGAGTGGCTTGTGAGTGTTTCACAACAACAAATTTATTGATGATTGGTGGTGAAATCACAACTAATGCTAAAGTTGATTATGAAAGCATTGCAAGAGATGTTTTAAGAAAAATTGGTTATACAAGTGATGATTTAGGAATTGATGCCGATCATTGTGAAGTTAAAGTTGTGATGGATACCCAATCAGCTGATATCGCTCTTGGAACAAATGTTGAAGTTGGTGGAGCAGGAGACCAAGGTATTATGTTTGGTTATGCTTGTAATGAAACAGAAGGATATATGCCTTTACCAGTTTCTATTGCTCATCATTTGGTACGTTATGCCACAGAAAAAAGACATGCTGGTGAATTTAAATGGGCACGTCCTGATATGAAATCACAAGTGACAGTTGATTATAGTGATCCTACTCATCCTAAGATTGATACGATCTTAATGTCAATTCAACATGATTCAGATTTTAATGAAACAGAATTTAAAGATTATATTCAAAATGTCATTATGAAAGAAGTTGTTAAAAAATATGACATGAATACAGATTACAAAGTTTATATTAATCCAACTGGACGTTTTGTAATTGGTGGACCTCATGGTGATACAGGTTTAACTGGACGTAAGATTATTGTTGATACATATGGTGGAACAGCTAGACATGGTGGAGGAGCATTCTCAGGAAAAGATCCTTCTAAGGTGGATAGAAGTGCAGCTTATATGGCAAGATACATGGCTAAGAACATTGTTGCTGCTGGACTTTGTGATAAAATTGAGATTCAATTATCTTATGCAATTGGGGTTAAAGAACCAACAAGTGTCTTTATTGAAACATATGGTAGTGAAAAAGTTGATAAAGATGTTATCTTAAAAGCGATTAAAACTGAATTTAATTTAACACCTCAAGGAATTATTGATACTTTACAATTGCTTCAGCCATTATATTCAAAAACAGCTGTTTATGGACATTTTGGACGTGGTGATTTAAATTTACCTTGGGAAAATTTAGATAAAGTTGAAGATTTGAAAAAATATTTGTAAGCTCCTATCGGGGCTTTTTTACTTTTTTTAAGGATAGGAGTGTAATTTTTATTAATTTATTGTATAATATAATTATCAAAGGAGGAATATTTATGAAAGTCATTATTAGAGGAAAAAACATTGAGCTAACTGAAGGGATTCAAGCAAAAGTCAACAAGAAATTAAGTATGTTAGACAAATACTTTATCATGAGTGATAATGTTGAAGCGAAAGTTTTAATTAGAACGTATCCAGTTGGTCAAAAAATCGAAGTGACTATTCCAACAGAATATGTATTATTAAGAGCTGAAGAAATGGATGAAGATCTTTATAATGCAATCGATTTAGTAATCGACAAATTAGAAGGGCAAATTAGAAAGTACAAGACGAGATTAAACAGAAAATCTAAAGATAATAAACTCGCATTGAACATTGCTTCTATTGAACCATTAGAAACAGAGGAGGAAGATGTTCTCGTCAAAACAAAGACAATTAGTCCAAAACCTATGGATATGGAAGAAGCTATTATGCAAATGGAATTAATTGGACATTCATTCTTTGTTTATAAGGACACTGAAACAAATTTAATTAGTGTTGTTTATAAAAGACATGATGGAAATTATGGCTTAATTGAAACTGAATAACATAAAAAGCCCAAGCTTGGGCTTTTTATTATACCAAAGAACCTTGATAAAGGTCTTTTTCTTTCATTAATTTATCAATATCATTTAAAATCGTTACTTTTTTAATAGACCATAATGGTTCAACAAGATCTTTTAATGGGGCATCACCAGTTAGACGTTCAATCACAACAGAATCAGGAATATAAGTTAATTGTTCAACAACAAGTTTTATATAGTCCTCTCTAGAAAGTAATGGAAAAGGCTTTTGCAAATACATTTTATGTAAAGCAGTATCTTTTAACATAAAGAGATTGTGAATCTTAAGACCTTGAATGTCTAGCTTGCCAACTACTTTTGCAGTTTCAATCATCATATCATAGGTTTCATAAGGGAGACCATTGATAATATGGACACAGACATCAAGATGACGTTTTCTTAAACGCTCTAGTCCTTTTAAAAATGTTTGATAATCGTGTCCACGATTAATCAGTTGAGCTGTTGAATCATGAATGGTTTGTAGACCTAATTCAATATAGAGATCACATTTTTGTGATAGTTCGTAAAGATAATCACAAATCTCCTCACTTAAACAATCAGGACGTGTTGCAATAGCAATTCCAACCACATCAGGATAATCTAAAAACGGCTCAAAGGTTGCTTTTAATCTGTCTAATGTTCCATAGGTATTGGTATTAGCTTGAAAATATGCAATGAATTTACAATCAGGCCATTTTTTTCTCATCATTGTAGATACATCTTGAAATTGTTTTTGTAAAGAATCATAGACATTTCCAGCAAAATCACCAGAACCACTATCTGAACAAAAAATACATCCACCTTTTCCTTTGGTTCCATCACGATTAGGACAAGTAAAGCCAGCGTTTAAAGAGACTTTGGCTATTTTTTGTTGATATTTATTTTTTAAATAATAGTTATATGTATGATAACGCTTGTTATCATTTGAATAAGGGAATTTGTTCATTTTTATCACCGAAATGATTATAGCATAAAGGAGGAAACAATGTTAGAGTTAAAACATATTTCAAAAAGATTTGAGGAACATCTTATCATTGATGATGTTTCTTTAGTGTTACCTGATTGTGGAATGGTAGGAATTCAAGGAACAAGTGGATGTGGGAAAAGTACGTTACTTTATATTATTGGAATGTTGGATGATGATTTTGCAGGTGAAATTTTTTATAATGGCGAAAAAGTCATGGATAGAAGTGAATTTATAAGTCAAAATATTTCTTATATGATGCAAAATAAGGATTTTATTTCTGCTTTGACAATAAAAGAAAATATTACACTTGCATCACAAGTCAGTCAGTTTGATTATTCACCAGCTATTTTACAAAAAATCACAACTCAACTTTCTATTCAAGATTTATTAAAACGTTATCCTCATCAATTATCTGGAGGACAATTAAAACGTGCCTCGATTGCAAAAGCAATGCTCAAACAATCACCAATTATTTTATGTGATGAACCAACAGGAGCCTTACATAGTCAACAAGCTCAAATTGTTATGCAAGAGTTAAAAAAACTATCATTAAAATCATTAGTAATTATTGTTTCACATGATCCTTTGTTATTGAAACAATATTGTGATAGTGTTTTGACTTTAGAAAATGCAAAATTAAAAGGTCGACTTAAAAAAACACCAATTATTCAAACAACTCATCCTCAACCCAAGACATATTCCATGTTTTTTTATTCTTTTAAACAATTACTTTATCAAAGAAACAAACTACTGTTTCTTTTTTTATTTCAATGGATTGTGATTGTGGCATTCTTTTTGATTGTTACAGCAATGAATGGCGTTTTTGATGCAATAAGTGAAAGTGAGAAAAGTTCAGTTCAAGTCAACATGATGACGATTGAGAAAAAAGATAGCAGTGCTTTTGAAGAACTGATAACTCATCTGCAGATAAAGAATGTCACTTATGATTATTCATTGGAACAATTACAATGGTCTTATCAAAATAAAGATATAACATGTTTCATTTCCTTTTTGCCAATACAAACATCTCATATTCAATTATCAAAAGGACGATTACCCCAAAATAGTCATGAAATTATTTTGAGTTTACCTTTATATCAAACATTAAAACAGCCTCAAACATTAACTTGTCTTACTGATACAAAAATAGAAATGCAGGTTGTAGGTGTTTTAGAAGAACATTTCTTTACCCAAGAAGAAATTTATTGTTCACCATTATTACAAAACGAATTATCTGCTTTTAAAGATATGAAAACTTTATGTGTAGAAGCTAAGGAGCAATCTCATCAAATGCTGTATAAAAGTTTATCTCAGGATTATTTTGTTTATAGTGATGTAATTGAAAGGGTTGAAAATTATCAATCCATTCTTTCTCTAGCAAGATTGATTGCCTATGTTTTTATAGGAATCAGTTTTTTTGTTTCTTTGCTTTTAATTGGGATTGTTGAATCAACGATTTATTATGAAAGAACTCATGATGTTGCTTATTTATTATCTTTAGGTATGAAAAGAAAAAGGTTGTTTGTTTTATCAATTATTGAAGCCTTGAGTTTAGGTATCATGATGGCAATAGGTGGTTGTTTATTATCAGCATTTTTATATTTTTATTTCAATAATGTTTATTTATTAAAAGAACATTTTGGGATTCTTTTAAGTTTACATCCCATATTATTGAGTCAATATGATTTATATGGCTTTATTTTTATTTGTTATATGTTGATGACTATGTTAGGGGCACTATTACCAACAAGAAAGATGATGAGTATCAATATGATTGATGTTTTAAGGGAGGAATAAGGATGTTAGAATTAAAGAATATTCAAAAAAGATATGATTATCATAAAGTGTTACAAGATATTAATATGTCTTTTCCAAGTTGTGGAATGGTTTCAATTGTTGGACCTTCAGGATGTGGGAAAAGTACGCTGTTACATATTATTGGAGGTATTGATCAAGATTTTTTAGGTGATCTTCTATGGCAGGGAAAAAGCGTGAAAAAGCATTTAACAAAATATCGTCGTCAACATGTAAGCTTTATCTTTCAACAATTTCATTTAATTATGTGGTTGTCAGTGAAACAAAATATCGCTTTACCACAATTTTTCCATCCTCAAGAAAAACAACAGATTCTTTTAGATATGCAAGCTTTTGAAAATGCTAGTATGTCCTCTTTATCATTAGGACAAAGACAACGCATTGCATATTTAAGAACACGTTATCATAAAAGTGATATTTTATTATGTGATGAACCGACAGGTTCTTTAGATCCTATTCATGCAAAGGAAATTATGGAGTTATTAAAAGAAGAAGCAAAACAACGATTGGTTATTTTGGTATCACATGATCAAAAATTAGTTGAAAAGTATAGTGATGAAATCTATGAAATGAAAGATGGACAAATCATAGCTCATCGTGTCTATCGACAGTCAGTGCATCAAGATCAAATGAAAAAGAAAACTAAGAGAATCTTTTTCCCACATCTTCGTTTATCAATTGAATCATTTTTATCACATAAGAAACGTTCTTTACAACTGGTTTTTGGTTTAACCCTTTCTTTGTTATGTATTGTTTTTACATTGACATTAAGTCAAAATTTAGAAAATCAAATTCATCAATATATTCATTCATTATTTCCTGCTTCCAGCATTAGTTTTCAATCAATGCATCATCAATCTTTGACTGTTGAATTACTCAATCAAATACAAGCTCATCCAGATATTATTAAAGCCGAAATGTATTTAGATGATTATGAATGTTTAGGAATGAGTTTTATAAAAGAACGCTACCAAGAATCAACAACTCTTTTTATCGGTGATGAAACATCTCCTTATGAGGATTTATCATTAAAATTAGGAAGATTTCCGCAAAATCAACATGAAATTTTAGTATCACTATCAACAGCTCAACATCTTTGTCAAAATGAAGATATTTCTTTATTAATTGATAAAGCAGTTTATGTTTATTATCAACATGGTTTAGAAGTCAAACCCATTGCTTTTCATGTGGTAGGAATCACGACACAAACAACTTCATTAGATACTTTCTATCAACAAAATCATGCTTCTTATTATCTTTTAAAAGAAGTTTATCAGTTTCCGGAGAATCCATCAGCAAGTTTAGGAATTATATATGTTGATAAAAATAAAGAAAGAAAAACTGTTTTAGATGATCTTCAAAAAACTTATCCCACTTATCAATTTAAAGAAGTTGGTACTTCTACAACTCAAAATATAAGTCAAACCATGAAACAGGTGAGAATTGTTTTATATATTTTTTCAATCTTAGCTATTTTATCTTCTTTGTTTTTAATTGGAGAGGTGATGTTTTTAAATGTTGTTCAAAAAAAGAAAGATTTAGCAATTATGAAATGTTTTGGTGCTAGTCCAATTGATATTATGAAAATTGTTTTATATGAGTCATTGGAAATTGTTTTATTTGCTCAGTTGATATGTACTTTGTTATATTATGAAGCTATTGAAATGATGAACCAAGTTGTTAAAGAGATTTTATTAAATCATCAGTTTGTCTTTTCTTTTGATATAAGATTATTGTTGATTGTTTTTGGTGTAACATATTTGTTTGTATTAATCAGTCAAATTCCACCATTGATTTATGTTTTGAAGATCAATACAGTTGAATCTTTAAAAGAATAAAAATAATGTATTTAGAATTGTTGAAGTTAATAGCAAGCTCAATAGATGGAGTTAATTAAAAAAGATTAATAGTTGAAATTATTAAATCATGTGATATAATGTTGAATAAGTAAAAATCAATGAAAAGGAATAGTAATTGTCTGTAATCTTTTAGAGAGCTTGTGGCTGGTGGAAACAAGTAGAGGAAGCAATGAACTCGCCTTGGAGATGTAAGGGTGAATCAAGTAGTCTTTACCGTATCACTGCGTTAAAGTGTTGAGGGCATACAATGATTGTATGAACTAAGGTGGTAACGCGATAAAGTCGTCCTTAGATGGAGGACTTTTTTTATTTTAAGGAGGAATGAAAGATGCCGTTTGATCACAAACAAATAGAAAAGAAGTGGCAAAAATATTGGGATGAAAATCAAACATTTTATACTGATGTTTGGGATTTCTCTAAGCCAAAATACTATGCTTTAGATATGTTCCCATATCCATCAGGACAAGGGTTACATGTTGGACATCCAGAAGGTTATACTGCAACTGATATTATGTCAAGAATGAAAAGAATGCAAGGATATAATGTATTGCATCCAATGGGATTTGATGCTTTTGGATTACCTGCTGAACAATATGCTATTAAAACTGGGAATCATCCAGAAGGATTTACTTTAGAAAATATTGAAACATTTACAAAACAATTAAAGATGTTAGGTTTTTCTTTTGATTGGGATAAATGTATTTCAACGTGTGATCCTGATTATTACAAATGGACACAATGGATTTTTAAACAACTTTATGAAGATGGTTTAGCTAGAAATGTTGATATTCCAGTTAACTGGTGTGAGGAATTAGGAACAGTTCTTGCCAATGATGAAATCATTGATGGTAAGAGTGAACGTGGAGGATATCCTGTTGTGAGAAAGAATATGAAACAATGGGTTATTGATATTCCTGCTTATGCAGAAAAATTGTTGGCTGGGTTAGAAGATATTGATTGGCCAGAATCAACCAAAGAAATTCAAAGAAACTGGATTGGAAAATCAATTGGTGCTCATGTTGATTTTAAAGTTGCTGGACATGATGAAAAATTTACTGTTTTTACAACACGTTGTGATACTTTATTTGGAGCAACTTATTGTGTTTTAGCTCCAGAACATGATTTAGTAGCAAAAATTACAACTGAAGCACAAAAACAAGCGATTGATGACTATGTGAAAGTTTGTGCGACAAAATCAGAATTAGAACGTACAGAATTAAATAAAGAAAAAACAGGTGTTTTCACTGGGGCTTATGCAATCAATCCAGTCAATGGTAAAGAAATTCCAATTTGGATTTCTGATTATGTTTTAGCTGGTTATGGAACTGGGGCAATTATGGCTGTTCCAGCACATGATGATCGTGACTGGGCGTTTGCTAAGAAATTTGGAATTGATATTATTCCTGTCTTAGAAGGTGGCGATGTGACAAAAGAAGCATGGACACAAGATGGAGTACATATTAATTCAGACTTCTTAAATGGTATGAATAAAGAAGATGCAATTGCAGCAATGACAAAATGGTTAGAAGAACATCATTGTGGTCAACAAAAAATTAATTATCGTTTAAGAGAATGGATTTTTGCAAGACAAAGATATTGGGGAGAACCAATTCCTGTGATTAATTTTGATGATGGTAGCTCAGTAGCATTATCAGATGATCAATTGCCATTAATTTTACCACCATTAGAAGATTATTCACCATCTAAGACTGGGGCTTCACCACTTGATAAAGCAACTGATTGGGTAAATGTTGAAATTGATGGTAAAAAAGGAAAACGTGAAACAAGTACAATGCCAGGAAGTGCTGGAAGTAGCTGGTACTATATGCGATATATTGATCCACATAATGATAAAACGATTGCTGATCGAAAATTATTGGATCATTGGTTACCAGTGGATTTATATGTTGGTGGACCTGAACATGCGGTTGGACATTTATTGTATTCACGTATGTGGAATCGTTATTTGTTTGACAAAGGATATTTATCTCATCCAGAACCTTTTCAAAAGTTATATCACCAAGGTATGATTTTAGGTGGTAATGGTGAAAAGATGAGTAAATCTAAAGGAAACGTTATTAATCCAGATGATATTGTTAATGCTTATGGAGCAGATACATTACGTGTTTATGAAATGTTTATGGGACCATTAGAAGCAAGCAAACCATGGAGTGAAAGTGGTGTTGATGGTGCTAGAAAATGGTTGGATCGTGTTTATCGTTTGGTTATTGAATCTGATAAATTAAGTGATGAAAATGATCATTCATTAGATTTTATCTATCATCAAACGGTTAAGAAAGTCACTCATGATTATGAAACTTTAGGATTTAATACAGCAATTTCACAAATGATGATTTTTGTGAATGAAGCTTATAAAGCTAAGAGTGTCTATCGTCCATATGCCGAAAACTTAGTTAAAATGTTAAGCTGTATTGCTCCTCATGTTTGTGAGGAAATGTGGCAATTATTAGGACATGATACAACAATTGCTTATGAAACATGGCCTACATATGATGAAGCTATGTTGGAACAAGCAACAGTTGAAATGGCTGTTCAAGTGAACGGAAAAGTTCGTGCTAAGATTACTGTTAACAAGGATGAAGATGATGAAGTTGTTAAACAAACAGCTTTATCTCAAGACAATGTGAAAACACATACTGATGGTAAGAATATTGTTAAAGTGATTGTTGTTAAAAATAAGATTGTCAATATTGTTGTTAAATAATATTTGTTAACTTATGTATTGAAGTATGACTTCTGTTTGAAGATACTCAATAATTGTAATAGGATGAAAGGAAACTTTCGTTATACAATTGTTATAAATATATTTTTGGTAAAGAGTAAGGGAGGAATCATTGTGATTCCTCTTATTTATTATCTAATAGGAAAAATTATTTGTTGTGATGAGGATAAATGCATGGTTGATTAATATGAAAGTTTTTTGTTATAATTAACTAAATATTTGGAGGAGGAATATTATGAATCATTTAGGGACAAAAGAAATCAAAACTCAACGATTAACATTAAGAAAGTTTAATGAAAATGATGCAGTTATGGCATATCGAAATTGGACAAGTGATGAAAAGGTTATAAAATTTTTAACATGGCCAGTTCATCAATCTGTTGATGTTACAAAGAAAGTTTTAAATGATTGGATTGAATCATATCAAGATTTATCATTTTATCAATGGGCTATTGTTCTTGATGAAATTAATGAACCTATTGGAAGTATAAGTGTTGTTGATATCAATGAACAAACCAACATGGTTCATATAGGCTATTGTATTGGAAGTCAGTGGTGGCATCAAGGAATTACAAGTGAAGCATTTGCGGCAGTGATTCAATATTTATTTGAAGAAGTGAAAGTGAATCGCATTGAAACTCAACATGAACCTAATAATCCTAATTCTGGTAAAGTTATGAAAAAATGTGGTTTAACTTATGAAGGTACATTACGCCAAGCTATGCATAGTAATCAAGGGATTGTCGATGCTTGTGTTTATGGGATACTTGCTAGTGAATATTTTCAAAAGAAACAATAAAAAAAGCAATTGGAACTATTTAAAATAGTTTCCGATCGCTTTTTATGATCTAATCTATAGATCTGTGATAAAAGAAGGTTTTTGTAATTTGTTCACCTGATTGATTTTAAATTCTAAAGTTGAATGAACATAAAGCTCTAATGTAATTGATACACTAGAATGTCCGAGCATTTCAGATAATGATTTAACATCAATATCATTCATAATACAGTTTGTTGCATATGTATGTCTTAAAGTATGGAAATTAATTTGGAAACCATATAATTGACATATCTTTTGAAAATGATATTGAATATTACGCGGGTCAGATATTTTATGTGAATTGGTATAAATATAGTGAGTTATATCTTTAACATCAAGTAATTCATAATATTTTCTGATATAATCTAAGATGAATTTTGGAATAGGAACAATTCTTTTTGAAGTTATTGTTTTGGGTTCTAAAATCATTAATTGTGTTTTCGTTTCACTCTCCTGAGTAACTTTTAATCTTTCAATTGTTCTATTTACACTAATTAATCCAGTGTGAAAATCAATGTCCTCCCACTTTAACCCTGCAACTTCTCCTAAACGAAAACCACCATATAATGATAATAAAACAACTAATGATATGCCTTCATAACGTTGAAAGCAATGTGATTCTAAAGATACTTTCTGCTCAATTGTTAGTGGTTTATAACCATTATTAGATTTACCTAATTTAATAAAATTAAAATTAATATTCATCGTATGATATTTCATTTGAGAATATTCTAAAATAGATTTTAATACATATCTAATACTTTTTAATGTACTAATAGAATAAATATTCTTTTCAATCAATTCATGAAAATATGTCATCACAAAATCTTCATGAATTTCACTCATTAATAAATTATCAAAAGATATATTCAAATGTGTATTGATAATATTTTCATATTTTGTATACGTTGAATATTTGATTGATAATTTCTTTAACAACAACCACTCATTTGATACTTCTTTAAAATACTTCTCTTTCTTTAAAAATTTCATTTTTTCTTACCTCCTATCTCATATTGTAACTAATATACAAAATTCGACATAAAATAATGATGTTTTATATAGAAATGAACAAAACTAAATATGTTAAATTATCAAAAAGTCATCGAATTATACAATGACTTTTTCTTTTATGTTAAAATTATTTTGGTGATAATGATGAAAGAAAGATATATTGAAACAAATTTAAAGAAGCAGGAGCTTGCTGATTTATTAAAAGAATATCAAAAAAGAAGTGATCGATTTTCAATTGTAAGGTATTATGAAGAATATATGAGTTTAGAAGAATATGAACAAATGCAATTAGAATTGAAAACATATATTATTCAAGCTCATGAAAAGCGTCTTTTAGATTATCAAAATAATCAAGATGGATATCGTGATGAATTAAATCAATTATTTCATTTTGTCGATGAAAATGAAGCAGCTGATTATTTTGATGACCTATTAAATCAAGAAATGGATATTTATGATAATTGTCAGTATTGTGAATTTGAGCATCAAACTCAAAAAAGTTTATCCTTTCCTAAAGATTATTTCATAGAAAGAAAATTGACAAGAATAACTCCAGTAACGATTGGACCGGTTTTTGAAATGTTGACATTTTCGATTGAAGCATTAGACATTGTGACTTCAAAGATGAAAAAATTATTTTCAACCTATCAAGTTTTTGGTGATGAGTTTGAAGATTTATGTTTTTATAAAGATGGAGAGGTTATATTTAAAATATGTAGTCATGAAGAATTTGCAATTGCTTATGAAGATATGTAGAAATACATGTCTTTTTTTCTTTGCTTCAGTTATAATGAATGCAGGTGATTTTATGAAAAAAATTGTTATAAAAGAAAATAAAATTCCACTTATTGTTGGGATTATTGATACATTATTTTTTGGATTCTGTTTGATTTTTTCAATGATAGATGGAATTACAAGTCATGATCTTGTACAGATTGTTTTGTGTGGGGTTATTTTTGGTAGTTTTACTTTTTTAGGAATTGGGCTTATTTTAGATGCTTTATTAAGATGTGTTGTCATAACGCAAGAAGAATGTTATTCACGTTCGTTTTATGGTGTTAAGAAATCCTTTGATTATACCGATATCAGTTATTGTTTAATGATAATAAAAAACCATCACATTCAATATCGTCTTTATCGTTCAAACCATCAAAAATTGGCTTCATTTGAAGATAATATGATTGGAAGTGAAGGTTTGATTTCGCATTTCATGAAACATAATATTCCAATTCAAAAGAAATATTCACATGCATTTCAAACTAAAAAAACTAATACTTCTATGCAAAGTCGTTGGACTTCCTTGGAACAACAAATGAAAAAAAGACTGGACATATTAAAAATAATATGCGCTGTCCTTATGCTTGTCTCATTGTTTTTCTTTAATCATTCAATAAAGCTTATTATTTATCTTATCATACCACTTATATGGTATGGACTTTATATCTATTTTTATCCAACAATGTTTTTTGATACTTCATCCAAATCATCGCATTTAGGTTTTCCTTATATCATTGTAGGAATAGATATTATTGTCCTTTTAAAGTTATCATATATGGCAAATATTCAAAATATGACTCGCTTTTTTTATATGATTGTGATGATGACAATTGTTTTATTTACTCCATTTCTTATTGTTTATCAGCGTTCAAAGAAATTAACTCGTTTATTAGGTGTGGTTATGGCTTTAATGGTTTATAGTTTTGTATCAAGTTATAGTTGGAATTGGTTATTTTGTAAAGATATTGTACATGAACAAGTTCAAGTTGTTGATTTTAAAGAGATTCATACGACAAAAGGAGGCTCAAGCTATTATTTATATATTGATACCTCACAACAAAAACATGTAAAATTAGAATGTTCAAAAAATATCTATGAAAAAGCTAAGCAAACACATCATGTTATCTTGTGTCAAAGAAAAAGTATCTTTGAGATTTGTTATTGGAATGTTCATTTGTAAAATAATTTGATGAAAAGAAAAATATTGACAGTAACTAGAAAATATGGTATAAATAGCTAGTGCAATAAATGATAGCAGCACATAGAGTGTTAGCCAATGCGTTTGTAACGAACGGATGTAAAGTATCTGGCTGCTAATAGAGAAATACTTAGTACAAACACAACCTGACGGATCTATGAATGTTATTGTTTTATGCCAAATAAAACAATAGGAGGAAAAAATAATGGCACGTTATACTGGACCACAATGGAAAAAATCAAGACGTTTAGGATTTTCTACATTAGAAACTGGTAAAGAATTATCAAAAAGACCTTATGCTCCTGGGCAACATGGTCAAAAAAGAAAGAAACCAACTGAATATGGATTACAATTAGCTGAAAAACAAAAAGTAAGACATATGTATGGAGTTAATGAAAAACAATTCCATAACACATTCAAAAGAGCAAGCAAAATGGAAGGAATCACTGGTTATAACTTCTTCTGTTTACTTGAATCAAGATTAGACAATGTTGTTTACAGATTAGGTTTCGCTACTACAAGAAGACAAGCTAGACAATTAGTTAACCATGGACATATTTTATTAAATGGTGTTAAAACTGATATCGCTTCTTGTCAAGTTAAAGTTGGAGATGTTGTTTCAGTTAAAGAATCTTCTAAATCATTAGAAATTATTAAAACTGCTTTAGCTTCTCAAACTCATGTACCTGGATTTGTAGAAGTAGATGCTGAAAAGATGGAAGGTAAATATATCAGATTACCAGAAAGATCTGAATTAAACCAAGAAATCAACGAAGCATTAATCGTAGAATACTACAACCGTTTAGGATAATCATGAAATGGACACTTTGGTGTCCTTTTTTTTACTAAGATGGTTAGTATACATATATGATTGTAATGTTAATAATTTTAAAGAGACTTATAAATATGAAGCCATGATGTCAAGAACTATAAGAGTCATATCAAAATCACAAAACTACAGCTAATGATGTCATGAATTAATATCAATAAATACAAACGCTTAAATCAATATTCTTGAGCGTTTTCTTTTTTTGTTAAAAAAACATGATTCAATTTTTTCTTGGGATGAGTTGTTGAAAAGATGATGAAATCTTACGATATTTATGATACAATAAAGGAGTGTAAAAGAAAGGATTTTGGATATATGGATGGAATCATGGAGTTTATTGAAAAAATAGGAACACGTAATCTCATCTTTGCGGGGGTAGGATTGGTTGTTTTGATTATTTTATTCCTTTTTTATCGTGGAATGAGACTTAGAAAATATAGAAAATTAATTGTTGATATTGAAAATCGTATGAATGCAATCAAATCATTGCCATTACAATATCGCTTAGGCAGAGTTCAAAGTATTTCTAAAAATATGCCTGATATTGTTGAACAATATGAAGAATATGCCGCTGAATTTGAAAAAATTAGTGATTTTCAAAAGAATGAATTGGCAGTTTTAGTCAATGAAGTTGATGAACAGTTGTTCTATGGGAAATTAAGAAAAGTATCGAAAAAAATGAAAGAATTAAATGAAATGCTTGATGTTTATGAAAATGATTCACAAGCATTACTTACGAAAATAGAAAAAATTACTGAAATTGAAAATATTCAAAGAATTGAAATTATTCGAGTAAAAGAAAAATATCGTCAAACAATTGATCAATTTGAATCCATTCGTTTTAAAGTTGAAGAATTTGTTCCAAGTCTTTTAGATATATTTAATGAAGTTGATGATTCATTTGTTCAATTAGAAGGAATGATGAATAATCAAAGATTTGAAGATGCAAAAAACTTTACTGGTGAAATTGAAGAAAGAGTTGATTGGTTGAATCAACGATTAGAAGATTTGCCAAGCTATATTGCAGTTGTCAGACAATATATTCCTAAAAAGATTAATCATATTGATACATTGATTGAAGAAATGTCAAAAGAGAGTTTTTCTTTAAATCAGTTAGAGGTTGATTCTCGTTATGATTCAATTAAAAAAACATTAGAAGAATGTGTTGTTCATATTAAACATCTTGAATTAGATGATATGGGAACTATTTTACAAGGTGAAGCAGATGCAATTGATCGTTTGATTCATGATTTAGAAGTTGAACAACAAGCTTATCATGAATTTAAGGAAAAATGGGATGCATGTTATAGTTTGATTACAGAAATCTATGATCAATATAAGCAAGCTTTGATTGATTCTAATCGTATTAATAGTTTATATGTTATTAATGAGGAACATATTGAAATTGATGAAAGATTCCAAGAGTTTGATAAAATATTAAGAGAGTCTTATGATTTAGAAGAAGAAATGAATAAGGGTGATTTTGCCTATTCACAAATGATTGCAAAGGTTGAGTTGTTAAAAGATCGCGCAAGTGTTCATCAAGATGATTTAAATACTTTCTTTGCTTTTAGGGATCATTTATATTTACAAGAACAACGTGCTATTGATGAATTAGAAAATATTAATATTGTATTATTAGAAATTAAATCAGAAATAAAAAACAAACATTTACCAATGATTAATGAATCATATAAAGATTATATTCAAGATTCTTATGATAAAGCGGCCCAAATTCAAGCATATCGGATGAATCGACCAGTTGAATTATCAGAATTGTCTAAGCGTGTTGATGGCGCAAGAGATGTCATTTATAAGCTTTATGATAATGTTCATAATTTGATTGTTACTGCGGAAATGGTGGAAGAAGCTATTGTTTTTGGAAATCGTTATCGTTCAACATTTTTAGAAGTGAATACAGAATTAACAAAGGCTGAAGTTTTATTTAGAAATGGTGAATATACAAAGGCTTTATCAACAGCTGTTGATATTATTGAAAAGATTCAACCTGGTTCATATGAAACATTAATCAAAAAATCTACTGAAAAGTCCGAATAAGGACTTTTTTAGTGGTATTTTTTCATAAAAAATGGTATATATACATATAATGAGATATGGAGGGAACCTATGATTTATTTAGATTATGTATCTACAACACCTTTAAATAAAGAAGTTAATCAAATGTATCAATCATTATTAAATGATTATTTTGCTAATGCTGACTCTTTATATTCACTTGGATTACAAACCAGTTCATTAATGGAAAAGTCAAGAAGCTTAATTGCTCAAATGTTAAATGTTAAACCAACTGAAATTATTTTTACAAGTGGTGCAAGTGAATCTAATAATACGGCAATTAAAGGTTGTGCTTTTCAATATCAAAATAGAGGGAAACATATTATTACTACTGCAATCGAACATTCAAGTGTCTATAATACTTGTTTACAATTAAGAGATGTTTTTGGTTTTGATGTGGATTTTATTTCAGTTGATCAAAATGGACATATCGATTTAGATGAATTAAAAAATAAAATTCGTGATGATACGATTTTAATTTCAATCATGTATGTGAATAATGAAATTGGAAGTATTCAACCGATTGATAAAATAAGAGAATTAATATTAAATATGAATCCTAAAATTAAATTACATGTTGATATGGTTCAAGCACTTGGAAAAATTCCGGTTGATTTGTCTTTGGTTGATATGGCTAGCTTTTCAGCTCATAAAATTTATGGACTTAAAGGAAGTGGCGTTTTATATAAAAAAGAATCCACAACGCTGGTACCATTGATTTGTGGTGGTCAACAAGAAAACAACTTACGTGGTGGGACTTCTAATACTGCTACTCATATTATGTTTGCTAAAACATTACGTTTGGCTTTAGAAGATCAAGCACAAAAATTTCAACGTGTTCATGCTTTAAATCAATATGTAAGAAATGAGTTAATGAGAGAAAAAGATATTGTTATAAATAGTCCAATTGAAAATTGCTCACCTTATATTTTAAGCTTTTCAGCGATTGGTTATAAACCCGAAGTTATCTTACATGCTTTAGAAGCTAAGGAATGTTATGTATCAACGAAAAGTACATGTTCATCACATAAAAATGATGTTTCTAGAACTTTAGCTGCAATGGGTGTGGATGATGCTATTGCTAAAAGTGCGATTCGTATAAGCTTCTCACATTTAACAACTCAAGAAGAAATTGATGAATTTTTATATCATCTTCAAACAATATTAAAAACTATTAAGAAACAGAGGTAGAAAAATGGAATGTAATCATATTTTAGTACGCTTTGGTGAATTAACAACCAAAGGAAAAAATCGAAAAATGTTTATTCGTAAATTATGTCAAAATACAAAAGAAATCTTAAAACCAATGAGTCAATTGAAATATGAGTTATCTTTTGATCGTATGTATATTATTTTAAATGGGGAAGATCCAAAGGCTGTGGCTGAGAAATTGAAAACAGTCTTTGGGATTCATTCATTTTCATTTTGTTATAAGGTGGAAAGTGACTTAGAAAAAATAAAAGAAGTATGTCTGCAAGTTGTCGAAAATAATCCGGGACAGACTTTTAAAATTGATACCAAACGTAATGATAAAGACTATCCATTACATTCACATGATATCAATACAGCCATTGCGGGATATATTTTCCATCATACAAGCAAAACTCTAAAGGTTGATGTCCATCATCCAGAAATTTTAGTGAAAGTTGAATTACGTAAAGATTATACATATGTTATGGATAATGTGATTATGGGTGCTGGTGGTTATCCTGTTGGTGTTGGTGGAAAAGCATTATTGATGTTATCGGGAGGAATTGATTCTCCGGTTGCTGGATACTTAACTTTAAAACGTGGAGTCGATATTGAATGTATTCATTATGCTTCACCACCATATACAAGTGATTTGGCAAGAGAAAAAGTTTTAGATTTAGTTGATGTCTTGAGACAATATACACATGGTAAAATTGTGGTACATATTGTTCCGTTTACTGATTTACAATTAGCTGTTTATGAACATTGTGAAGAAAGCTATGCGATGACTGTTATGCGAAGAATGATGTATCGTATTGCTCAAGGGGTTGCTCAAAAAAATAATTGCTTAGCGATTGTTAATGGAGAAAGTATTGGACAAGTTGCTTCACAAACATTAGAAAGTATGGCAACTATTAATGAAGTGATTCACATGCCAGTTTTACGTCCTGTGGCTTGTATGGATAAATTAGAAATTATTGATATTGCAACAAAAATTGGAACATATGATATTTCTATTCGTCCACATGAAGATTGTTGTACAATTTTCACGCCAAAACAACCTGCAACAAAACCAAAAAGCTATAAAGCACAAGCTTTTGAGGCTAACTGGGATTTTGAAACAATGGTTCAAGAATGTGTTGAAAATACGCAAGATATTGTGATTGATGATAGTTATAAAAATATTGAAAATTTATTTTAAAAAAAATGAATAATTTTGTAACCTTGACACAAACTAATTGTGTCAGGAGGTGAAAGTTATGAACTCAAACAATTCAAATAGAAACAAATTAGTCGTTCCTGGTGCTCAAAATGCAATCGATCAAATGAAATACGAAATCGCTAATGAATTTGGTGTTAACCTTGGACCTGATGCAACTTCACGTGCTAACGGATCTGTTGGTGGTGAAATCACTAAGAGATTAGTTGAAATGGGACAAAACCAAATCGCAGGTAGACAATCTCAAAGTCATTAAGCTCAATAAAAACCCTAGTCATAAAACCTTATGAGTAGGGTTTTTTCATGTAAAAAATGTTATCGCTTTCAAATTTTTGTTGTATTTACTCTTTATTTTAGGTAAAATAAATATATGTATGTAGGAGGAATGAATTATGACAAAAGTTATGGCGGTTAACGCAGGAAGCTCATCATTAAAATTTCAATTATTCAATATGCCAAGTGAAGAAGTCATTACTTCTGGGATTGTTGAAAGAATTGGAATGGATGATGGTATTTTTACGATTAAATATAATGGAGAGAAAAAGACAAAAACTTGTCCAATTCCAGATCATCAAGTTGCTGTAGATATGCTTTTAGAAGCATTGATTGATGAAGGTGTTTTAAAAGAATTAACAGAAATTGATGCCGTTGGACATCGTATTGTTCATGGTGGTGAATACTTTAGTGATAGTGCTGTTGTTGATGAAGATGTTGTTAGTAAAGTAGAGGAACTTTGCGAACTTGCTCCATTACATAATCCAGCACATTTAATTGGATATCGTGCTTTTAAAAAAGCTTTACCAGGAGTCGGACATGTTTTCACATTTGATACAGCTTTCCATCAAACACTTGATAAAGAAAGATATTTATATCCATTACCATTAGAATATTATACTGATTTAAAAGTCAGAAGATATGGAGCTCATGGTACAAGTCATAAATATGTTTCAGAACAAGTGATTGAAATGTTAGGAAAACCAAGAGGTTCTCGTGTGATTGTTTGTCACCTTGGAAATGGAGCTAGTGTTTCTGCTGTCTTAGATGGAAAATGTATTGATACATCTATGGGATTTACACCACTTGCAGGAGTGATGATGGGAACACGTTGTGGTGATGTTGATCCATCAATTATGCCTTATTTATGTAATAAATTAAATAAAACACCTGATGAAGTCTTAGAAATCTATAACAAAAAATCAGGGATGTTAGGAATTTCTGGCATTTCTTCAGATTCTCGTGATATTGAAAATGCTTTATTTAAAGAAGGAGATGAACGTGCTTTATTAACAAGTTTATTATATGCACGTATTGTATCTAAATATATTGGTTCATATTATGCTGAACTTGGTGGTTGTGATGCGATTGCCTTTACTGCTGGAGTTGGTGAAAATGCAGCTTATTTAAGACGTTTAATCATTGACAATGTTTCTAAAGCATTTGGTGTTTTCTTGGATGAAGAATTAAATTCAGTAAGAAGTTCAGAAAACAGAGTGATTTCACATCAATATTCACAAATCAAAGTCATGGTTATTCCAACAAATGAAGAAGTCATGATTGCTAGAGATACAGTCAGATTATTAGGATTATAAGAACCTACGGGTTCTTTTTCTTATGTTCAATAAAATATGTGATATAATAATCATAAGGAGGTGATGAGCTTGAATAAACAATGGGATAATCAAGATTTTCGAAAAGTCTTTCAATTTGCTAATGATGAGAAAAAACATAAAAAGATGCTTATTGAATCACTGAATCATCACGAACAAAATGAATTGATCTTAGAAAGAATAAAAGCCTCATTAAACGATGATTATCCAACATTTTTGGATATGATGAGTCGAGTTTATAAGGAATTAGATGAGGATGTGAAAAGACCTTTATTTGAATGGGTGATTGAACATTCTGATTTTGAAAATGAAGCAGCTCTTTTACAAGAATTACAATACTATCGTTTTTTTATTGAAACAATTCAAAATCAAAAAGAATACTTACATATCATAACACTACAACAAGTCATTGAAAATCTCTCACAAGCTGGTTTACAAGACTTAGAAACAATAACTCATTATTTGCTGGCTAGATATTATTTTGAAAAGAAAGCAAACAAAAATGACTATCTTGAAAGAAGTCATGAAAAAGGTGAAGTTCTTTATCAAATCATTGATGCATATTTTCAACATAATAAAGACTATCTTATCGTTGTTGCACAAGCATTTTTCAAAGAAGAACAACTCCTACAACAAGATCTTATCAATAAAAAAATTGAGAAAATCATGCATAAGGCAACAAAAAAATTAGATGATATTTATTATTGTCAGTTGCCTCAAGAAACAAAAATAACGCAATTAGAAGAACTTAAGGTGAAAGTTCTCCATAAACTTCCGATTGAATCAAATGAATTTGAACAATATCCCCTCATTCATCGCTTTTTACAAACTCTACAACAATATTTAGAATATCTTACTCAGCTACAACCTATAGAATATAACGAAACAATAGATTCACTACCAACTCAACCAATGCCTGATGAACAGCAATTACAATTGATTGAAGCTTTTTATCATCAACATCATCTCTATTATAAAAAATCACAAATTATTGAAGAACTATTAGAAAATCCGTTTGTTATTCAATTTTATCAATTCTATAATCAAATAGATGAATTAACAGATTGTGAAGAAATGATTAAGAAACTAGAGGAATTAATTTTAGATATTCGTGAAAGTGGTCTTAAAAATAAAGAAATCTTACGTCGTTTGTTGAGTGTTGCCCAAAAAGAAGTAGAAGACTTTATTCAAAGTGAAGAAAAAGAAGAAATAGTTGAAGAACCTTTACCAATTCCTATTCAAAATACGGATGAGGTTATGAAAATTGGGAAGTTCTATGTTTTAAAAGAAAGTGTGGAAGATAATCCGGTTAATATTCAAAAGATTGTTCAATTATTAGCTAAAGAAGATCAAAAAGAAATCGCCTGGCTTAAATCACTTGTCTATCAAATTGGCTATGATAAAGTGCATGCTTATTTATTAAAATCACCAGCGATGTCAATTGATAATTTACAAACAATTATTCAACTAGATCGTTCTTTAAGATTTGAATATCAACGTATATTAGAAGATATTGAAATGTATTTTCGTTCTAGCTTTACTTATTTTTTATCTAATAAATATGATCAAAAATATTTAATGGCTTCAACCTATCAACCTTTTTATAAGCGTGGCTATTTAATGGGAAATCTTTTTGAAGATAAACAAGAACATTATGATCAAGTAAAATTACTACGTAATCGAATTGATGATGAAATCAAAAATAATAATTTACAGATAGTTGAAGAATATCGACGTTATAAATATGCTTTGCCTTTTTCTACAGCAGCAGGAATTATGACATTTGGTTGGATGATTAATGTTTTTGAAAACTTAAATTATTATGATAAAGCAGAATATTTAAGATGTTATTTTGAACGTTTAACGCCTCAAACATTTTGGCATTGGATGATGAGCTTAAATAATTTAAGAAATCATTGTGCGCATTATCAAAGTCTCTATCGTTTATCTTCATTAAAAGAATTAAGACCAATTATGACTAAAGATGTAGATAGTAATGGTTATGATGATGATTTTAAGCATTCTTCATTATTTTATTATACTTTGATTATGATTCGTCTTTCTCCCAATGTTTTTAATGCTGAAGATTTTATTGATAGTGTAGGCATTTTATTGAGAAAAGCAGGCCGTGAAAGTGGTTTAGTTGATTTATTAAAAGATTATTCTTTTCCTAAGAATTGGCGATATGTTTTAGAAAATGAAAAGTCATCTAAAATTCATTTGGTTGATTAAATAATCTCTTTTGTTGAGGAGATTATTTTTTGTTTGTTATTTATGGTTCATATTAAGGTCATTCTATGGTAGTATATTATATAAGGTGATGAAAAATGGATAGGATATTTAAAGTAAGAAAAGAATATGATCAAATAATTATTTATCGACATGTGAATCCGGATTTAGATGCATTAGGTTCACAGTTAGGTTTGTATTGGACATTGAAAGAAATGTTTCCTCAAAAGAATATTGTTTTAGCCGGAAATATGGAAAGTGATTTATTGAAGATGTACGCTTCTTTTGAAGTTGAAGACATTCAAAAAGGTTCAACTTTAGGCATTGTTTTAGATACGGCTAATCGTGAACGAATTGATGGGGATATTACAATTTGTGATAAGGTTTTAAAGATTGATCATCATATTGTTGTTGATTCGTATGGTGATTTAAATATCGAAGATGAGAGTGCTTCATCTTGTAGTGAAATTGTTACATTACTTTTAAAAGAAGGACGAGTTAAAATTCCACTTATTGCAGCGAATGCTTTGTATTTAGGAATCATTGGTGATAGTAATCGTTTTATGTATAGTTCAACTTCAGCTAAGACTTTTGAAGCCGCTGCATATTTATTAGAAAGTGGTATTCAAATTGAAGAATTATATCAATCTTTATATATGCGTGATTTGAATGATCTAGAAGTCACTAAGTTTATTTTAAATCATTATCATAGAGATGGTAAGATTGCTTGGTATTATTTAGGTCAAGAAGATTTAGATGTACTTCATCTTACACGTGAACAAGGCTCTAATTATGTGAATACGCTTGCAAATTATGAAGAATTTGAAGTGTGGATGGCCATTACTGAAAATACAAAGGAACATAATTATCGTGTCAGTATGCGTAGCCGTCACACAGCAATCAATGAGGTGGCCAATGCTTTTCGAGGTGGTGGGCATGCCTATGCGAGTGGGGCAACGCTTGAATCATTAGATGAATTAAAAGATTTGATTGAGAAATTAAAGGAGAAAATGAATGGATAAAGTATTTGAAAGATTTTTTGGAAAGATGGGGGAAAATCATCAGAGTGACTTTTTTAATAATCGTCAGCCCCAAAAGAAAGGAACATTGAAGGCAGCTATCATTGTCATTTTATTTTTCTTGATTGCTGAATATTTTACAATGTTGCCACTTAATTTAAGATCACCAGATTTTGTGTTCTTTTTGAGTTTTTGTTTAATTATTTTTGTGGGATTAAGAAGTTTATTTCAAGCTTCTTTTGATAAGGTTGGAAAAGTCCTTGTTGGATTGGCTGCTGTATTTATTGCCTATGTTTTTATTGGACAATTAATCAGTTCACCAATTTTCCATGCTTCAAGTTATCAAAAACAATTAAATGTTGATAAGAAAGCTGATTTTTATGCTGATAACCCAAAAGTTAATTATCAATCAATACCAGTTGTTGATAAAGATAGTGCAGAACGTTTAGGTGATCGTAAAATGGGAGAAATTGTTGATTATGTTTCTCAATTTGAAGTTGATGATGAATATGGTCAAATCAACTATAAAGATAAACCATATCGTGTTACAACGATTTCTTATAGTGATTTTATTAAATGGTTTACTAATCATGGTGAAGGGTTACCTGCTTATATTCGTGTTGATATGGTTACTCAGGAAAGTGAAGTTGTTCGTTTAAAAGAAGGAATGAAATATTCTCATTCTGATTTATTTTTTAGAAATATTAATCGTCATATTCGTGTTCATTATCCAACGAAGATGTTTGAAAATCCATCTTTTGAAATAGATGATGCCGGGAATCCATATTGGATTGCTCCAACATATACTTATAAAATTGGATTATTTGGTGGTAAAGATATTACGGGGGCTATTTTGGTTAATGCGATTGATGGTAGTTGCCAATATTATAACATTGATAAAGTTCCAACTTGGGTTGATCGTGTTTATCCATCAGATTTATTGTTAACGCAATTAGAAAATTGGGGTCAATATACAAATGGATATTTCAATACAATCTTTTCTCAAAAGGGGGTTTTAAAACCTACAGATGGATATAACTATATTGCTTTAAATGATGATGTTTATTTGTATACTGGTTTAACATCAGTATCAAGTGATGCTTCTAATGTTGGGTTTGCTTTAATTAACATGCGTACAAAAGAAGCTAAATATTATGCAATCAGTGGAGCTGAAGAATTTTCTGCAATGTCATCAGCAGAAGGAAAAGTTCAAAACTTAAAATATACAGCAACTTTCCCAATCTTGATTAATGCTGGTGGGCAACCAACTTATTTCTTGTCACTAAAAGATAGTGCAGGATTAGTTAAAAGCTATGCGTTTGTTAGCGTTGAAAATTATCAAATTGTAGCCGTTGGAAATAGTGTTGCAGAAGCTGAAAAAGAGTATTATCAATTGTTAAATGATAATGGTAAAGTGAAGGTTGATTTTGAAACTAAGAGTTTAAAAGCTAAGATTACAGCGATTCAAGAAGCTGTCGTGAATGGCAATTCACATTACTATTTTAAAATTGAAGGTGAAGATAAAGTCTTTATTGCACCAATTTCTTTAAATAGTGAGTTACCATTACTAAAAGTTGGAGATCAAGTGAGTATTGAATTTGTTGATGATGATTCAGCAAGTCAGACAGTTTCAACTTTAAAAATCGGATAGAAAATAAGGAGGGGAAATAATGAATGAATTATTAGAACGTTTAAAAATGTATGAACCATTGTTTGGTCAATGGAAAGTGGATTTTATTGCGATTAATTATGGTGATATGGCTTGGGTTTATTTAAAAAATGATCGTGATGAAGAAGCTTTAATGAAAGTGAAAACATTATATTGTCCTGAAGAAGAAGTTGAAGGACGCGTCTTTGATTTAATGATGAAGTATGATGTTGTTGCTTATCCTGAACTGACAAATTCGCCTTATTTACAAGAAGAACATTATTATTTGGAAAATGATCATCATATTGAAGGTGTTGATATTTGTTTGTTATCGGTTTTACCAAAATTAGATGATGATGAAACACCGGTTTTAGAAGAAGATTTATTCCAATTGGCACTTCGTTATATGAATGGTAAAGAACGTGTGCAAGATGAATATCGTGCTTATGAGCTTTTTGAAAAAGCAGCGAAAAATAATCATGCCAAATCGATTTGTTCTTTAGGGTATATGAATGAAGTTGGTTTAGGAACACCAATGGATAAAGAAAAAGCCGTTTATTACTATCGACAAGCAGCGGATTTAGATGATGAAATTGCTTCATGTAATTTTGCGTTTTGTTGTTATGAAGGAATTGGCTGTGAACAAAATGATGAATTAGCGTTTGAATATTTTGAAAAGGCAGCAGCTAAAAATTTACCACGTGCATTATTCTATTTAGGAGAATGTTATTGTTTTGGTAGAGGTGTGGAAAAAGATGGTATCAAAGCCATGACACATTATAAACAAGCGGCTGATGCTGGTTTTATTCAAGCTAAATATAGTGTTGGTTATTGTTATGAATATGGAATTGGGGTTCCTCAAGATTTATCTCAAGCAGCTTCATGGTATCAAGAAGCTGCTAATGATGGATTAGAAGTAGCTCAGTTACAATTAGGTTATTTCTATGAAGCTGGAGAAGGTGTTGAACAAAACGAAGAAATGGCAGTGTATTGGTATCAACAGGCTTCAAATCAAAACTATGCGCCTGCTCATTGTTATTTAGCTTATTGTTATGAAATGGGAATTGGTGTTGAACAAGATGTTGAAAAAGCCAAAGAACTTTATTTAAGAAGTGCTAACATGGGATATCCTCGTGCTATGTTAGCTTATGGAAAACTCATTGAAAATGAAAATATGCCACTTGCTATGGAATATTTAAAACGTAGTGCTGATATTGGTTATGTTTATGCAATGTGTAAGTATTCTTATTATTTAGAAAATGGAATTGGGGTTGAAAAGAATGAAAATCTGGCTTTTGAATATTGTCAAAAGGCAGCTCAATATCAAGACCCTAGTGCTTTATGTACCCTTGGATATTATTATGAAAATGGAATTGGTTGTACAAAAGATTTACAAAAGGCTTTTGAATATTATCAACTTTCTAGTGATGCAGGAAGTTTAAGAGGAATGACTAATTTAGGATATTGTTATGAAGTGGGGATTGGAGTTGAAGAAAATCCTCAAAAAGCTGTTGAAATTTATCGTCGTGCAGCGGATTTAGATTATGATGTTGCGCAATGTAATTTAGGATATTGTTATGAAGCAGGAATTGGCGTAGAAAAAGATCTTCATAAGGCTAAGGAATATTATGAAAAAGCATCGGCTCAAAACAATTTACGTGCGATTTGTAATTTAGGTTTCTTATATGAACAAGGAATTGATGGGGAACCGGATTATCAAAAAGCAATTGAACAATATGAAAAAGCTGCTCAATTTGATTATCCAAGAGGTTTATGTAATTTAGGATATCTTTATGATGAAGGTATTGGAGTCGAAAAAGACATGAGCAAAGCTTTCTACTATTACAATCGTGCTAGTGATGTTGGTGATCCTTCAGCAATGTGTACAATTGGATATTATTATGAAAATGGTTTAGGGTGTCCTAAAGATGTTAAAAAAGCTTTTGAATATTATCAACGTTCAAGTGCTGGTGGAAATTTACGTGGAATGACAAATTTAGGATATTGTTATGAAGCGGGAATTGGAACTGAAGTGGATGAAGAAAAAGCTGTTGAAGTTTATCGCCATGCGGCAGAATTAGGCTTTGACGTTGCTCAATGTAATTTGGGATATTGTTATGAAGCTGGAATTGGTGTTGAAAGAGATTTACAAAAAGCTAAGGAATATTATGAACAAGCAAGTGAACGTAATAATCTACGCGCTTTATGTAACTTAGCAAATTTATATGAAATTGGTTTTGATAATCAAGAAGCCAATTATGATAAAGCTAGAGAATTATATGAACGTGCAGCTCAGTTTAACTATCCACGCGCCTTATGTAACTTAGGTTTATATTATGAAGAAGGTACAGGGGTTGAAAAAGATGAAGAAAAAGCAGTTGAATATTATCGTCAAGCAGCTGAACTTGGTGATGATGTTGCGCAATGTAATTTAGGATATTGTTATGAAATGGGAATTGGCGTAGAGGTTGATTTGAATCAAGCGAGACATTGGTATAGTGTATCTGCTGAAAGTCGTTATCCACGTGCATTATCTAATTTAGGATTGTTCTATGAACTTGGAAAAGCTTGTGAAGTAGATGAGAAGAAAGCTTTTGAGTATTATCAAGAAGCTGCTAGCTATAAATATCCTCCAGCAATCTGTAATTTAGCATGTTGTTATGAGGATGGAATTGGAACAGCTGTGGATGAAAGAAAAGCGTTTGAGTTCTATCTTGAGGCATCAAAATATAATTCATCACGTGGTTATTACAATGTTGGACGTTGTTATCACTATGGAATTGGAACAGAAGTTGATTATCAGGCCGCGATGAATTATTATCAAGAAGCTTATCATCGTCATTATATTGATGCTTATATTTCACTTGGACAATTGTATGAAAGTGGCTTAGGTGTTAAACAAGACTATATGAAAGCTTTTGAATATTATAATGAAGCTAAGGAACAAGGTTTTTCTAGAGGTTACTATGCTTTAGCAAATCTGTATAAAGCTGGTGTAGGTGTTGATAAAGATACACCTAAGGCCATTGAATATTTTACGATTGGGGCTAGTAAAGGACATGTTTCATCAATGTACAATTTAGCGGTATTGTATGATTTTGAAGCTGAAGAAAAATATCGTGATATGCCAAAAGCCATTGAATATTATAAAATGGCAGTGGAACATGGACATTATGGAGCGATGAATAATCTTGGTGTTTGTTATAAAGAAGGCGATGGAGTAGAGCTTGATTTTGATGAAGCATTTCGTTTGTTTGAAAGAGCTGCTAGAGGTGGCGATGAACATGCTTATTTAAATTTAGCGAGAGCTTATACTTATGGACAAGGAACTGATATTGATTTAGACAAAGCTTTACCTTGGTGTGAAAAAGCTGTGGAAGCTGGTTTAAATGATGCTAAGGATTTATTAAAAGAAATTAAAGGCAAATCTCAAAAGAAAAAAGGTTTCTCAATATTTAAAAAGAAGAATTAAAAGCAAAGACGATATCAATGAGATATCGTTTTTGCTTAGATAAAATATATTCTTAAAAAAATAGGATTCAAAGTGGGAAATCTCTTGATAAATATAGGAATTTATTTGTAATTATGATATAATTACACAATGAATTGAGGTGGATAATCATGAAATCTAAAATTTTAGTTGTAGATGATGAAGAACATATTAGAGAGTTGATACGTTTTTATTTAGATAAAGAAGGCTTTTCTGTGGCTGAAGCTGAAACAGGACAAAAAGCTTTAGAGATATTAGAAAATGAATATATTGATTTAGCAATTGTTGATATTATGATGCCAGTTATGGATGGTTTTCAACTTGTTGAAGAAATGAAGGAATTTAAAGATATTCCAGTTATTATGTTAACTGCGAAATCACAATCGGCTGATAAATTAAGAGGTTTTTCTTTAGGAATTGATGATTATGTTACAAAACCTTTTGATCCTGATGAATTATTAGCGAGAGTGAAAACAATTTTAAAACGTTATAGTATTAATAGTCAGAATATTGTTCAAATTAAAGATGTTATTTTTGATGGTGATAAATATGAAATACGTTATCATGATGAGACTATTCATTTGCCATTAAAACAATTTGAATTAGCTTTTGAGTTAGCTAAAAACCCTAATCAAATTTTTACTCGTGAACAATTGATTGAAAAAATTTGGGGAATGGATTATGATGGATTCGATCGTACTGTTGATGTTCATATCAAACGTATTCGTGAAAACTTAGGACATTTACCTGGATTTAAGGTTGTAACAGTGAGAGGATTAGGATATAAGATTGAGGTTGAACAATGAAATCCATCTATGGGAAATTAATCTTAGGATTTTTAGCAAGTATTTTGTTTAGTTTTTCAATTGCTGGATATTTTTCATTGCGTAAGAATTCTGATGAATTGAGTCGTTTGACAGTTGAGGAATTAGAAAATTCAACTGAATTAATTGCTGATTTTTTACAATTAATTGATAATGAAAATTTACCAAAAGTTTTAAATGGTTATGCTTCAACTTCTGAAGTTTCTTTTTCCATTGAAAGTCAAAATCATAAAGAAGTTTATGGAACATTGACGGGTCGTCAATTGACGAATAAAGAACATCAATTATTAGAAAATCAATTAGGTAAAACCATTACTTTACATGATTCTTCAATGCGTAAGTTAGCAAAATCATTTGAAGTGAATGGTCAACAATATATTGTCTTTGTCCAAAAAGATATTGGTAAAAAACAAATGATTTTTATTGATTCTGCAATGATTGCTGTTTTTTGTATGTTAATTGCGGGAAGTATTACTTTCTTGGTTATTGCTGATATTATTGTTAAACCAATTTCACGTTTAAATAAAGCAACTAATGAATTGTCTAAGGGAAATTATCGTGTTCGTGTTAATTATAGTGGAAATGATGAAATTGCTCGTTTGAATCGCAGTTTTAATCAAATGGCTCAACAATTAGCAAAACAAGAAGAAACGAGGCAACAATTTATTTCTGATGTTTCTCATGAGTTTCAAACGCCTTTAACAGCAATCCAAGGTTTTGCTACAATTTTAAAAAATGAAAAGTTAACAGATGAACAACGACAAAAATATGCAGATATTATCTTGTTTCATAGTAAACGTTTATCGACTTTATCTAGGAATATGTTACAATTAACAATCCTAGATGGTGAAGATGTGAAATTAGAAGTCAGTGAATTTTCATTGATTGAACAATTAAATCGTGTGATTGAAACACAGGATAATTTAGCAATAAGTAAGAATATTGAGATAGAATTTGATATTCCTAAAAATGATATTCTTATTGAAGCAGATGAATCACGATTAGAACAGGTTTGGATTAATCTGGTGAATAATGCGATTAAGTATACGAATGAAAATGGGGTTGTCACTATTAGTGTGAAAAAGACAACAAAAGAAGTAGAAGTAAGTATCGAAGATACCGGTGTAGGAATGAGTAAAGAAGCGATTTCGCATATTTTTGAAAGGTTTTATCGACAAGATAAATCGAGAAGTGTGGAAGGAAATGGCTTAGGGTTATCGATTGTTAAAAGGATTGTTGATTTACATCAAGGAACGATTGATGTTAAGTCAAGAGAAGATGGTGGTAGTCAATTTATAGTTAAATTACCACAAGTCAGATCTTTCCATTTGAGTGAAAGATTGATGAAAAAAGACAGAGATAATCATTCATAGGAAAGGAAAGAAATCTATGTATTTAAAGAAAATAGAATTACATGGTTTTAAATCATTTGCAGATAAATCAGTTATTGAATTTCAGCCAGGAATTACGGGAATTGTTGGTCCAAATGGTTGTGGTAAATCCAATATCAGTGATGCTGTAAGATGGGTTTTAGGTGAACAATCAGTTAAATCGTTACGTGGTTCTAATATGTCTGATGTTATTTTTAATGGAAGTGAAGATCGTAAAGCACAAAGTGTTGCTGAGGTAACATTGGTTTTTGATAATGAAGATCGTTTTATGAATTTTGATTATAATGAAGTTGAAATTACAAGACGTCTTTATCGTCAAAATAATGAAGCTGAATATTTGATTAATCGTGAACCATGTCGTTTAAAAGATATTATTGATTTAATTATGGATACAGGGTTAGGGCGTGATTCTTTATCAATTATTTCACAAGGAAATATTTCTAGTTTTGCTGATAGTAAGCCAGAAGAAAGACGTGGGATGTTTGAAGAAGCAGCCGGTGTTGCAAAATATAAAAAGCGTAAGTTGGAGTCTATTCGTAAATTAGAGAGAACAAAGGATAATTTAGATAGAGTTGAGGATATTTGTTTAGAGTTAGAAAAACAAATTGCGCCATTAAGAAGGCAAAAAGAAAAGGCTGAAGTTTATTTGGAATTAAAGGATCAATTGCAGTCTATTGAAGTGAGTGTGTTGGTTAAGGAAATTGAAAATTTATCTGCATCTTTAAAAGAATTAAATGATTCTTTGGATTCTTTAGATAAAGAAAAAGTAACTATTGAAGGTCAGATTCTTTTAAATGAACAACAAAATGAAACCTTAAAAAAGAAGATGTATGATTTGGATCAAGAAGTCAATGGGTTACAAGGACAATTATTAACAGCTATGAATAATGTTAATGAATTAGAAACTCAAAAAGTTGAAATTGATACCAATCGTAAACATATTTTAGAAAATACAGATAAAGAAGATTTACAGGCACGTATTGCTCAGATGAGAGCTATTTTACAAGATGCTGTTAATGAATATAATGATCGTGTTAATCGATATAAAGAAACCAAAGAAGAAAAGTTAGATTTAGAAGCTGCACAAGAAAAGAATCGTAGTGAAATGATGGCATTACGTCAAAATATTGAAAACTTAAATCTTCAATTACATAACAATCGAAATCGTAGAGAACAATTGGTTGATATTGTTGAAAATAAGTCTGGCTATAGTTATGGTGTCCGTTCAATCATGAAGGCTAAAGATTCTTTATCAGGAATCATTGGAGTTTTAGGTGATTTATTAGAAAGTGATGCTCAATACGAAACTGCTTTAACGACAGCTTTGGCTGGGGCAGTACAGTTTATTGTCACAAAGACAGATCAAGATGCTAGAGAAGCGATTCATTTCTTAAAAGAAAATAAATCAGGGCGTGCGACTTTTTTACCTGTTGAAGTGATGAAACCTCGAAGTTTAAGAGATGATCATTTGATGGTATGTCAAAATTTTGATGGTTATTTAGGGGTGATGAGTGATTTTGTTCGTTATCCTCAAGAGATTGAAAGTGTTGTTTTGAATCAGCTAGGGAATATTATCTTGGTTGATACTTTAAAACATGCATCAGCTTTATCACGTGCTACTTTTGCTAGATATAAAGTTGTGACAATGGATGGTGAGGTTGTTAATATTGGTGGTTCTTTAACTGGTGGAACAAATAAATCACAATCATCGAACTTTGCGAGTAAACGTGAGTTAGAGATGATTAAAGAGACAATTGTGAGTCAAGAAAAAGAAATTAATCATAAAAAAGCAAAATTGAATGAATTGGACAATTTAGCAAGAGAAATTTCTCATCATTTATTGCAAAAACAAATGTCATTTGCTAAGCTTGAAGTTGTAGTTACAAATAAGAAAAGTGAACTTCAAGTGGCTAAGAGTGAATATGAAAGTTTAACTCATCGTAGTGTTGAATTATCAGAGATTGAAAGTGGTGCTCAAGATAATCAATTGATTAATGAATTAAATGAAGCAAAGAAATTACGTGATCGTTTAACTGAATCTATTCAAGCAAAACGTGAATTACGTATGAGTTTTGTCAATGAAAATGATAAATTAGAAGAAACTCTAAGAGCATCACGTGCTCATTTAAGAGAAATTCAATCGGAAATGACTCAAAAACAAGTCAATAAAGCTAAACAAGAAACTGAGTTATCTAATTATTTATTGCGTTTAAATGATGAATATAAGATGACTTATGAATTTGCTAAGGAAGAATATACACAAGAAATCAATATGGGTGAAGCAAAAGAAAATGTTCGTTTATTGCGTCATAAAATTGATTCTTTAGGGAATGTTAATTTACAGGCGATTGAAGATTATCAAGAAGTTTCAACCCGTTATGAAACATTGAATAGTCAAAGATTAGATTTAATCAATGCACAAGATAGTATCTTAAAGGCAATTGATGAGATGGATGAAATTATGATTAGTCGTTTTGGTGAAACCTTTGAAAAGATTAATAAAGAGTTTAATATTGTCTTTAGAAATCTTTTTGGTGGAGGAAAAGCTGAATTAAGATACAGTGATCCTGATAACATTTTAGAAACTGGAATTGATATTGATGTGCAGCCGCCAGGAAAAGCCGTCCAAAATATTACTTTATTTTCTGGGGGCGAAAAGGCTTTGATTGCCATTTCATGTTTATTTGCAATCTTGCGTGTTCGACCAGTTCCAATGTGTATCTTAGATGAAGTTGAAGCTGCATTGGATGTTGCGAATGTTGAAAGATTTGCAAAATATTTAAGAGAGTTTTCAACCCAAACCCAATTTATTGTTGTAACGCATAGAGAAGGAACAATGGAAGAATGTGATTTATTATATGGTGCAACAATGCAACAAAAAGGGGTTACAAAGCTAGTCAGTGTTAAATTGAAAGATGCAATTGACTTGGCTGGTGCATAAGGAGGAATAACAATGGGATTTTTTAGTAAGATTAAAGAAGCAATTGTTGGTAATTCGGCTAAGCAAAATGAGAAATATGTTGCTGGATTGGATAAATCTGGATCATCACTTTCATCAAAGATTAATGAATTAGCAGCACGTTATCGTGAGATTGATGATGATTATTTTGAAGAATTAGAAAATATCTTGATTATGAGTGATGTTGGTGTTTCAATGGTTATGACCATTGTTGATGAAATTAAAAAAGAAGTGCGTTTACAAAATATTAAAGACCCACAAATGATTAATGATATTATTGTCGATAAAATGTTTGTTATTTATGCTAATGATTCTTATATGACAACAAAGATTAATTATGATGATAATGATTTAACAGTTATCTTGATGGTTGGAGTCAATGGAGCAGGAAAAACAACGACAATTGCGAAACTTGCACATATGATGAAACAAGAAGGAAAATCTGTTATGGTAGCTGCTGGTGATACATTTAGAGCTGGAGCGATTGATCAATTAGCAGTTTGGGCTGATCGTTTAGGAATTGAATGTATTAAAGGAAAAGAAGGTGGAGATCCTTCATCGGTTGTCTTTGATGCTTTAAATCAAGCCAAAGAAAAGAATGTTGATGTTTTAATTTGTGATACTGCAGGACGTCTACAAAATAAAGTCAATTTAATGAACGAATTAGAAAAAATGAATCGTATTATTAAACGTGTTGTTCCTGCTGGACCACAGGAGACACTATTGGTGGTTGATGCAACAACTGGTCAAAATGGTATTTCTCAAGCACAAGAGTTTTCTAAAATCACAGATATTACAGGAATTGTTTTAACGAAGATGGATGGAACTGCCAAAGGTGGAATTGTTTTATCAATCAAAGATAAATTAAATATTCCAGTTAAATTCATTGGTCTTGGAGAAAGCATGGATGATTTACAAGAATTTGATCTTGAACAATATATCTATGGTTTATGCAAGAATTTAATGGAGTAATGATATGGAATCAAATTTAGAAAAGAAACAAAGAGTAAATTTGTTGATGGATTGTTATGAGGAATTATTAACGGATAAACAAAAAGAATATTTGATGCTGTATTATGAAGAAGATTTTTCATTAGCAGAGATTGCTGAGGATTTAGATGTCTCACGTAATGCTGTTTATGATAATTTAAAAAGAGCAGTAGCATCTTTAGAAGATTATGAAAAGAAATTACATTTACTTGAAAAGCATATTCAAAGAATGGATTTAATTCAAAGGATTGAAGCTGAACAAGAAACATCAAGAGAAGAATTAAATGATTATCTAGAAATGTTAAAGAAGATATAGGAGGGTGAATTATGGCTTTTGAGTCTCTTTCAGAAAGATTACAAGAGAGTTTAAAGAAAATTAGAGGGCAAGCAACATTAACTGAAGAAAACATGGATGAGATGCTTCGTGAGATTAGATTAGCATTACTTGAAGCAGATGTTAACTTCCAAGTTGTTAAGGAATTTATTGCCAATACAAAGGAAAAAGCATTAGGACAAGATGTTTTAGGTTCTTTAAAACCTGGACAAGTTGTTGTTAAAATTGTTCATGATGAATTGGTAGAATTATTAGGAACAAGTGTTAGTGAGTTGAATTTATCAAAAACTCCAACAGTGATTATGATGGTTGGGTTACAGGGGTCAGGGAAAACAACGACTTCTGGAAAGATTGCTAAGTTATTAGTTAATAAATATAGTAAAAAACCATTACTCGTTGCAGCCGATATTTATCGTCCTGCTGCGGTTGACCAATTAAAAACATTAGGACAACAATTAGACATTCCTGTCTTTGAAAAAGGAACAGATATCTCAGCTGAACAAATTGTCAGTGAAGCTATGAACTATGCATATGCCAATCATCATGATGTTGTTTTAATCGATACCGCTGGTCGTTTACATATTGATGAACCATTAATGCAAGAATTACAAAATATTAAAGGAATCGTCAATCCAAGTGAAATCTTATTGGTTGTTGATGCGTTAACAGGGCAAGATATTGTTAATGTTGCTCAATCATTTAATGATCATTTAGGAATTACTGGGGCCGTTTTAACGAAGTTAGATGGTGACTCTCGTGGTGGGGGTGCATTATCTGTACGTCATATTACACATGTACCAATTAAATTTATTGGGACTGGTGAAAAATTAGATGCAATTGATTTGTTCTACCCAGATCGTATGGCAGATAGAATCTTGGGAATGGGGGATGTTGTTTCATTAGTTGAAAAAGTTCAAGATGTCTATGATGAAAAAGACACAATGAAAACATTCCAAAAGATGCAACAAGGAACATTTGGTTTAGATGATATGCTTGATCAGATGCATCAGGTTCGTAAATTAGGACCATTATCAGGAATCTTAAAAATGATTCCAGGAATGCCAAAAATGCCTGAAATTAATGATGAAGATACTGATAAAAAATTAAAAATGACGGAATCTATTATCTATTCAATGACTAAGGAAGAACGTCGTAATCCTGATATCTTAAATGCTAAGCGTAAAGAAAGAATTGCTAAAGGATGTGGACGTAGTGTGGCTGATGTCAATCGTTTGATTAAACAGTTTGAAGCCTCTAGACAAATGATGAAACAAATGGGTAATTTAGATCCAGTGACTGGTATGCCTACTCAAAAACCTAAACAAAACATGACTTTTAATCCTTATCGTAAAAAAGAAAGACATAAGAAGAAAAAGAAAAAATAATGTATGAAATAGAAAGCGATGGATAGAGAAAAATATAAGTTTATATCTGTTGCTTTTATTTTGTAACTCTTAAATGCGAAAGAATCAAAAACAAGAGATTATCTTCATTACCATACTTCTTCTGATAAGATACTATGTAAATATCCAACTTTCTCAGGTAGTTCAAGTTATAGCTTGTTAGATGATAAGGATAATAGAACGAGTAATATAAATATTGATAATGATTATATAAATAGTTTTGAATAGTGAGCTAAAAAGGAGGGGCTGTGATGAATGATATAATATTATGCGTTATTTCAATTTGCATATTATGTATATGTTTGCATTTTAAATGTTCATTAAAAATGACTAAGATTCTATTTGGATTCAATTTTGTTGCAATTATTGCGAATTTTATTTATTATTCTATTCAACCAAAAGTAGGTGTTGCAAGTGCATATCCAGAAGTTTATGGTTTATTATACACCTATAAAGCTATTTTTGTATTCATTATATGTGTAATTATTATCGCTTTAAAAAAACATATTGAAATCAGAAAATAAAGAGAATTATATCAAGTATCAAATAAAGGTATAAATATAGTGAATTATTCTATCACTATATTTATACCTTTTTATGGGTCTCTAAATTTCCGCGGGGTTTGTAAAAACGAGACTCAAAAATAACGTGGGGTTTTATTGACCCCACACGTGTTTAAAGTGAAGAAAGTATCATTCAAAAC
>OBJQ01000340.1_pt1 | contig 39291 bp, 39 predicted proteins | sample 1519921 | NCBI WGS metagenome assembly OBJQ01 (sample SAMN04209244, study PRJEB22552) | human gut metagenome | biome: gut; material: feces | host: Homo sapiens | place: USA: Oklahoma
TCTACCTCTGCCTGATAGGAATACATCTGCTTAATGTCTTAACTAAATGACATTGCAATTAAGGAGCCCCCCTTTTTATGGCTCGTCAGGAGCAGAGCGAAATCTTTGTTGTTAAATTTCTTCAAAAGTATATTTCCTTATAAATTCCTTATAATTGTCTTTTATCCTGTAGGTACAATAAGAACAACGGGTAACGTCAGACCGAAAATTCCCGGGATTCTTAAACATATCTTACTTACAGGAGGGAAAAGATGAGTCAGAATATCATTGAGATCAAAAATCTTGAAAAGTCTTTCAAAAAACAGCAGGTTTTAAAAAACATTTCTCTATCTATACCGGAAAACTGTGTATATGGGCTTCTGGGGCCGAACGGAGCAGGAAAATCCACTTTGTTAAAAATGATAACAGGGCTTTTGCGGCCGGACTCCGGGCAGATTATTTTTCAGGGGCATCCCTGGAGCAGAAAGGATCTGAAGGATATCGGAGGCCTGATTGAAACTCCGCCTGTTTACGAAAATCTTTCTGCCTGGGAAAACCTGAAGGTACGGGCTTTGATCCTGGGGGAAACAGAAGCGCGGATGAGGGAAGTGCTGGAGATTGCAGATCTGACTGACACAGGAAAAAAGCCGGCCGGGAAATTTTCTCTGGGAATGAAGCAGAGGCTGGGAATTGCCATTGCTCTTCTGGGACATCCAAAGCTTCTGATTCTGGATGAACCGGTAAACGGTCTGGATCCTCTGGGTATCCAGGAGCTGCGCCATCTGATCCGGAGCTTTCCCGATCAGGGGATCACGGTTCTGGTATCCAGCCATATTTTAAGTGAGATTCAGCAGACTGCAGATTATATAGGAATCATAGCAAATGGAAAACTGGGATATGAGGGAATTGTGGATGAAAGTCAGGATCTGGAACAGCTTTTTATGAAAATCGTGGCAGCAGAGAGAGGGGGGAGATAAATGAATACATATCTTAAAGCAGAAAAAATGAAATACCGTCATACGTTTCTTTGGTGGCTGATGATATTGATGCCTGCGGTAAGCGCTTTTCTGTCTGCCCAGCTGACTCATAATTATTTTGCCATGGACGGCTATAACTGGTGGTACATGCTGATGATGCCGGGATTTCTGGCAGTGGCCTGCTCTCAGATTGGAGGAAAGGATTATAAAAAGCAAAACCGTACAATCTGGGTGCTTCCGGCAGATATGGGAAGGATCTGGGATGCAAAGGTACTGTTATCGGTTATGGTAAGCGGACTTGCTACTTTGTTTCTGACGGTTTTTGTTCTTGCAGGTTCTGCCATTATGGAAAGAGGGCTTCATATGACCTTTTTTAATGCCCCGTCTGTACCGGCTCAGATTCTTGCGGCAATACTGATCTGGCTGACTTCTTTGTGGCAGCTTCCCTTCTGTCTGTTCCTGGTGCAGAAAACAGGAGTGCTGGTTATGGTGATCATAAGTGTGGGACTAAGCCAGGCAGGCGGTCCTCTTATGGCTCTGGAAAAATTATTTTTCCTTATTCCTTATGGGATCACTCCAAGAGTGATGTGTCCTGTTTTAAAAACTCTGCCTAACGGCTTGCCGGCACAGCCGGGACAGATGACGTATACGCCTCAGCTTATGAGCATACCGGCGGCTGCGGTTGGCGTTATGGTCTCTCTTTTGTGGTTTGCTGCGCTCTGGTATTTTACACGAAAATGGTTTCAAAGGCAGGTGGAAAAATAATGAGACAGTTAAAAGCAGAGTTTTATAAAATGCGCCACACCTTTTTGCTTCCCCTTCATGTGATTGTACCTGTGGCTGCCGGCGTTCTTTTTCTGGCGTGGACAAGAATCAGTGCACAGCTTCAGTTTTCTGTTTTTGTGCAGGCAGTGGGAGTTGTTTTTCCGGTACTGGCATCTGTGATCTGCGCCGGAAACATGGAGCTGGAGTTATCCGGTCATCTGCAGGGATTTCTTATGACTACAGGAAAAAGAGAAAGCATTTTTCTGGCAAAATGGATGAGCCTTGAAATTCTGGCTTTCCTGGCAGTAATGGGCTCTGTGATACTCTATGGAGTGGGAAACAGAACGATATTGGGTGATATGGAGATCCCGTTTTCCATTTTTTTGAAAGCAGGAGTGTTTCTCTGGCTTGGAAGTCTGCCTCTTTATCTGGAGCATCTGTTTCTGAATCTCTGTTTTTCAAAAACAGTGTCTATTGCTGTTTCCATAGGGCAGCTTCTGATCTCCGCTTTGTTTCTGACAGGACTTGGACAGGGAAAATGGCAGTATTTCCCCTGTTCCTGGAGTTCCCGGGGAACTTCTTTGTATCTTGCGGAAAAATTTAATAGAAGAGCGGCTCTGGGAGCTGCCAATACAGATCTGAGAGATATTCTGACCTGTATCTTGCTGGGAACGGTTCTTTGTGTCATAATCTTTATATGGTTTCATTTTTATGAGGGAAGAGAGGTTTCCGAATAGGAGGAGGAAAAAATGACGCGGATTCTGGTAGTTGATGATGACAGAGGGATTTTGAACGTGATACGTAAAGCCCTGGAAAAAGAAGGATATCAGACAGATACTCTGGACGATCCGGAAAAACTGGATTTTCGGCGCCTGAATGATTATCAGTTGATTCTTCTGGATGTGATGATGCCGGGGACAGACGGTTTCAGTTTGTGCCGGAGAATCCGTGACCAGGTAGATTGTCCTATCCTTTTTGTGACAGCAAAAACAGACGAGGCCGATCTTATGACCGGTCTTGGAATCGGCGGAGATGATTATATTACAAAGCCTTTTGGCCTGGGAGAGCTGAGAGCAAGGGTTGCCGCCCACCTAAGGAGAGAAAACAGAGAAAGAAAGCATGTGATAACTCTGGGAGAGCTGTCTTTTTCCCTGAATTCCAGACAGGTGTTTTTTCAGGGAGCGGAGATTCCTTTTACAAAAAGCGAGTATGCCATCTGTGAATATCTTGCTCTGAATCGGGGACAGGTCTTTTCCAAGGAAAGGATTTATGAGCATGTATTTGGGTACGACGGAGAGGGGGACAGCTCTGCCATTACCGAGCATATAAAAAATATCCGGGCAAAGCTTCAGAAGTATGGGGTATCGCCGGTAGAGACTGTGTGGGGGATCGGATATAAATGGAAATAAGAAAAAAGAAGATTTCGCTTGCAGGACTGTTTGGACGTTATATTTTTATGTTTGTGACAGGAACTTTTTTTGCGGCGCTGATCTCCGGCGGGGTAATGTTTTTTTTGATCCTGATTCCGTCCGGTCCTTTTCTTCCGGCAAATTACGCAGAACAGGAGCTGATAAATACAAAGGAAACGCTTCAGAAAGCGGATATTACAGAAGAGGAAATGATTCCTTCAGGCAGTCTTTACGGCGTGTTTGACCGGGACGGCAGCTTCCTTTACGGAACCTTTGATGAAGAGGTGCAGAAGGACGCCTGGAAAAAATATAAAACAGATAATATATACCCTCAGGGAAAGGGATATTATTTTTTTGTGGAAAAAAATAACGGTGAAATCTGTATTATCAAGTATTTTGTTGCCATGCGCTATGCGAAAGAAAAGCTGAATGAGATTCTTCCGTCTCCGGAAGCCTTTAATATGATTCTGACGCTGGGAACTTTTATTACTCTTACTGTGTTAAACGGATGTTACCTGTCCGGGAAATTTGGCAGAAAGCTGAAAAAACAGCTTGCCTGTCTTACTGATGCAACAGCGCGTATTTCTGAAAATGATCTGGAATTTACTGCTGAGACCTCTGAGATCCGGGAGGTGGACGAGGTTATGGCTTCCCTGGAAAAAATGAAAGAGGCTCTGAAGGTCTCTCTGAAAACCCAGTGGGATACTGAACAGTTGAAAAAACAGCAGCTTTCTGCCCTTACCCATGATATCAAAACACCTCTGACCGTAGTTCGGGGGAATGCGGAGCTTCTTGTGGAGGCAGAACTGCAGGAGGATGACCGGGAATGTGCAGAAGAAATCCTGAAAAATACAGGATTTATCGCAGATTATCTGGATTCTATGAGGCAGGTACTGAAAGGGCAAAAGGAACAAAAGAGCTGGCAGGAAGTTTCAGTAGAAGAATTGTCAGGGGAAATTTGCGATTTTGTAAGGCAGCTTGCAGCAGTTCGAAAAATACCGCTATCCTTTGAGGTGAGGACTGAAAAACAGCTGCAGAAAAAAGAAGCAAAAAAAGATTCCGGGAAAAACGTAAATCAGGATATCTTCCCCTTAGAGGGAAGCCCTGAAGAAGCGAAAAGTATTCTGTGCTGTAAGGAGGAGATTCTCAGAGCCTGGGGGAATCTGGTAGACAATGCCATAGAGCATACAGACCCGGAGAAAGGAATCTGTGTGACCATTGAAAAGCATCTTGGAAGAGAAGCTTCGCAGGAAGAGTTTGTAGGGGAACATGATCCTATAGTAAGACAGAACTTCATGGGGAATCAGGACTTCACAAGACAACGTGATCCTGCAGGAAAATCAGACAGCGGACAGTGGCAGGACCACAGGGAATATCTGAAGGTTTCTGTGCGGGATTACGGACCGGGATTTAGTCAAAAGGCTCTTCTTCATGGAAAAGAAGCATTTTTCAGCGGAGATGAAAGCCGCCATGACAGAACTCACCAGGGGCTGGGGCTTTCAATTGCAGCAGATTTCATGAAACGGCAGGGGGGATTTGTGGAATACCATAATGTGGATAAGTCACAGGGAACCGAGGCTTCACTGTGGATCTGTATGAAGAGATAAGAGGATTTCCTGAGTCTGTCTTGCTTCATGGAAGATATCATGATATCCTAAAAAACAAAGTGATTCTTTCAGGATCAAAAGCGCTGTTTGAGTGCAGCAGGACTCAGGAGGTCGGGACATAAATGCTTATATTTTTAATTGAGGATGATGAGGCTCTGGCAGAGGGGATTTCCTTCATGCTTGTAAAAGAAGGGTATGAGACAGAACGGTTTTCTGCCTGCAGCGACAGCCGCAGGGCTCTTGAACAAATTCAGCCGGATCTGATACTGCTGGACTGGAATCTGCCGGATGGTGACGGGCTTATGCTTTGCCGTGAAATATCAGAAAAGTGGAAGATTCCCATACTGATGATCACTGCCCGTGACATGGAGATCGATCAGGTCATGTGTCTGGAAAGCGGAGCGGACGATTATATTGCGAAACCATTTTCACTGGCAGTTTTAAAGGCAAGGATTGCAGCTCTCCTTCGCAGGCAGGGAGGCCAGTCGGAAAAAGCCGGGCAGCTTATCTCAGGACAGATCCGTGTGGATAATAAAGAAATGAGAGCATGGAAAGAGGATGAGGAATTGGACTTAAGCCTGACGGAATATCGTATTCTGAAGTATTTTCTGGAAAACAAAAACCAGGTGCTTTTAAAAGAGCAGATTTTGTCCCATGTGTGGGATAATGGAGGAAAATTTGTAGAGGAAAATACTTTAATGGTCAATATCCGGCGGCTTCGTACAAAAGTAGAAAAAGACGCTTCTCATCCGGAATATATAAAAACTGTTCATGGAATGGGATATCTGTGGGAGGAGCGGAAATGACGCAGGGAATATTGACAGGTGTTCTGATTTTGGCACTTGCGGCAGCTTTACTTCCTGGTCTTTATTACCTGAACCGTTTAAGACGTATGCAGAAACTGCTTCGGGATTACCAGGAAACAGGCACAGCCGGTTTTTCTACTATGAAAGAGACACAGGAGTCAAAACTGGAAAACACTTTGCAGAGACTTCTGAATCAGGCTGAGAAAAAAGAGGTTCAGGCAAAAAAAGAAAGAGATGAGGTTGCGGCGCTCCTTTCAGATCTTACTCACCAGCTGAAAACACCTATGGCAAATGTGATCATGTATACGGAGCTTCTGGAGGATGAATCTCTTAAAGCAGAGGAACGTGAGAGATTCACACATCTGGCCGGAGCTCAGGCAAAAAAGATGCAGTGGCTTCTTGAAAATATGCTGAAAGCCTCCCAGCTGGAAAAGGGGATTATCTCCTTTTCTGCGGAATATACAGGTATTCGTGAAACCATCGGACAGGCAGTAAGCGGCGTTTATGCTCAGGCAGAGGATAAAAATATTACGATTATGGTAGAAGCATTTGAGGACAGAAAGCTGTATCACAATCCTAAATGGACAGCAGAGGCTCTTGAAAATATTCTGGATAATGCGGTCAAATATTCTCCTTCAGGAAGTACAGTTACGGTTCGGGTATATCCGATGGAACTGTATACCCAGATAGAAATCACAGATCAGGGAATCGGAATTCCCAGGGGAGAATATAATAAAATTTTCCAACGTTTTTACCGAAGCGGCAATGCGGCACAGACGCAGGGCAGCGGTCTCGGCCTGTATCTGGCCCAGTTAATTTTAAATAATGAAAAAGGATATGTTACGGCAGTTTCCCGACCGGGCGAAGGCAGCTGTTTCCGTGTATTCCTTCTGAATGAAGTTCTGACAGTTTTGTAAGAACTTTTTTCTTTTTTGTCAGGAGTGTGTCAGAAACCGGTGATATGATAAAAGCAGAAAAGAAGGAGGCGAAGGTCATGGAAATTTTAAAGACATCAGATCTGAAAAAATATTATGGTTCAGGAGAAAATCAGGTAAAGGCTCTGGATGGAGTGAACCTTTCTGTGGAGGAAGGGGAGTTTGTATCAGTGGTGGGGACAAGCGGATCCGGAAAATCAACTCTTCTTCACATGCTGGGCGGACTGGACTATGCTACTTCAGGAAGTGTATTTGTATCAGGAAAAGAAATTTTTAAGCTGAATGAATCAGAACTGACGATTTTCCGAAGGAGGAATATTGGATTTATTTTTCAGAATTACAATCTTGTACCTGTTCTGAATGTTTATGAAAATATTGTGCTGCCTATTCAGCTTGACGGAGAAAAGCCGGATAAAAGATTCGTTGGAGAGATCATGGAGATGCTTGGCATCCAGAATAAAAAGAACAGTATGCCAAATCATCTTTCAGGAGGGCAGCAGCAGAGAGTTGCCATTGCAAGGGCTCTGGCAAGCAAGCCTGCGATTATCCTTGCAGACGAGCCAACAGGAAATCTTGATTCCAGAACAAGCCAGGAGGTTTTGGGACTTCTGAAGCTGACTGGAGAGCGGTTTCAGCAGACTATTGTGATGATCACTCATAATGAGGCTATGGCTCAGCTTTCAGACAGGGTGATCCGTATTGAGGACGGAAAGATCGTAGGAGGGGAGCAGGATGAAAAATAATAATCAGGAAGTAATGCGGCGCCTTTCCATGCGAAGTCTGAAAAACAACAGAATGCGAAATGCGTTTGCCATTGCAGCCATTGCTCTTACCTGTATGCTGTTTACCACACTGGCAGCCATGGGAACAGGAATTTCCGATGCCATGCAGGAGTCTACCATGCGGGAGGTCGGGGGAAGATTTCATGCAGGTCTGAAGGCTGCAACAGCGGAGCAGATGGAAAAAACAGTATCAGACAGTCGGGTAAAAGATTACAGCTGGAATATATTTCTTGGCGTAGCAGAAAATCTGAATAAACGACAGTATGAGATCAGGCTGGCACAGGGAAAGGAGGAACTGGAAAATTCGTTTATTCAGCTGGAAGAGGGGACTCTGCCTCAAAAAGAAGATGATATTATTGCAGATACCTATCTTCTGGATGAGTTGAAGCTTCCTCACAAGTTGGGTGGGCAGATACCTTTGGAATTTACTTTTCACGGGAAAAAGATCACAAAGACTTTCCGGGTGTGCGGCTGGTATGATGGAAACAGTCTGGGACATGCCTCAGAGCTTTATGTATCAGAAACTTTCTGGAATCAGTTAAAGGGAGAACTTACAGACAGAGATTTTAAGGAATGGGGAAAGGCCAATCCTCAGGATGCAGGCGTTGGTCTGTATTCCGTTGGCCTGTATTTTGACAGTGCAAAAAACAGTGAGGAAACAGTTCGTTCTGTGATCCGGGATGCAGGATATTATCCAAATGGAGAGGCTGAGGGACACAGCTGGGAAGAATCACTGGATTATGGTGTGAACTGGGCATATATGCAGAATCGGGCAGAAAATTCAGACCCTCTGACAATTGTGGTTTTGGGTTCTGCGCTTGTTATTATTCTGCTGGCAGGATATCTGATCATTTATAATATTTTTTATATTTCGGTATTTCAGGACATCCGGTTTTATGGTTTGTTAAAAACAGTGGGAACGACCAGAAAACAGATCAGAAGTATGATACGAAGACAGGCGCTGATCCTTTCAGCAGCAGGGATTCCCCTTGGGCTGGCGGCAGGATATGCCGTGTCAGATCTTATCTTTCCCTTTGTAATGGAAATGACTGCTTTTTCACAACTGGATATAAAAATGAAATTCCATCCGTCAGTGGCAGTATTCGGAGTTTTATTTGCGCTTATCACGGTATTTATCAGCTGCCGTAAACCGGGAAAAATTGCAGGAAGCGTATCTCCGGTGGAAGCAATTCGCTTTACAGAGGGCAGCAGAAACCGCAAAAAAAGCAAAAAATCAGAAACCGGCGCTCAGATTCATCGTATGGCTCTTTCTAATCTGAGCCGCAGCAGGAAAAAAACTGCTCTGGTTCTGATTTCTCTGTCCATGAGCGTGGTACTTCTGTGCGTTGTTCTTACAGGAGTGGGAAGCTTCCGGGTAGACGCTTATCTGGAACAAAGACTTCTTGGGGATGTGCTTCTGGCTTCTACAAACATCGTCGGAAATGGCGCGGTAAGAGTTGTTGATTATGAACTGGACAAAGAATATGTGGAGCTGGCAGATTCTCAGCCGGGAGTAACTGCTAAAAATGAGCTGTGGCAGACTTACGGTCAAACAGATCTTTTTATGGATGATAAAGCCCTGAACCGCTATCAGAAATATCAGGATGAAGGAAAACTTCGTCAGGATGGATGGGGCATGGAAATCATTCATAATGCCAGGGAAAGACGACAGCTTGAGACAAGGATCTATGCCTATGATGAAGCTGTACTGCCAAAGCTGGAGGTACTGAAAGGAGAGCTGGATCTGCAGAAATTTGCCCAGGGAGGCTATGTCCTTCTTACAGACATTATAGGAGATCACACGGCGGGCGCTTCTGTATATGAACCAGGAGAAAAGCTGAAAGTTCTTGAAGTCTCAGAGGATTCTGATTTTATAGAAACAAAGGATGAAAATGGAAATTCCACAGGAGGATACTGGGAAAATCTCAAGGAAACAGAATATGAGGTAATGGCAATCGTGGAAATTCCGTCAAGCATGACAGACCTGACCTATCCGGTCAACGGCGTACAGGCAGTGCTTCCAAAGCAGGATGTGCAGAACAGTCTTTACAGCTGGTGCTTCGGCATTTCCTATGAGGTAGAAGAGGAATACCTGGAACAGTTTACACAGGCGGTTAAGGACTATTCAGAGAATGTAAATAAAAATATGGGATATCTGACAAAGGACAGCCTGGAAGAAGGCTTTCAGACCATGATCGGTTCTATCCGTATGATCGGTATTGCGCTCAGTGCAGTGATTGCGCTTATTGGCGTACTGAACTTTATTAATTCTGTTGTGACCGGAATTCTTGCAAGGAAACATGAATTTGCTGTTTTGTGCAGTATAGGGATGACAGAGCAGCAGTTAAAGAGGATGCTTTTGGAGGAAAGCCTTTATTATGTTCTGATCTCAGGGGGGATCAGCCTGATTTTGGGTACTGCCCTTTCCAGAGTACTTCTTCTTGCCTTGAATAATGTGATCATGTTTTTCTCCTATCGTCCGAATTTCCTGGCATTTGCGATCATGTTTCCGTTGTTTTTTATATTGGCAGTTCTGGTGCCTCATCTGGCTTATAACCGGATGAAAAAAGAAAGTATTGTGGAACGGCTTCGGAATACGGAAGAGTAAAAAAGAATATGAAAATTATGGATCAGAAGGAGGAACCTTCTGACGAGAAACACTGCCATATAGTTTTCTGTATGGTGGTGTTTTTTTGACTCTTTGTATGAGATTTGTTCTAAAATTTTGAAAGAGAGTTTTACGAGAATTTTAAAGATTATAAACGAGCATTGACAAGTATTTTCTGTAGTGATATTATAAAAACATAAATCGTATCCAATATCCAATATCCGAAAAAGGGGGAAAGAAAATGAAAATAGCAATAGGATGTGATCCAAATGCGGAAGAAGCCAAAAAAGAATTGATTCAGTATATTGAGAAAAAAGGTTATGGAGATGTTACTGATTTTGGAAGCGTTGATCCAATCTATGCACATACTGCAATCAGAGTAGCAGAAAAAGTTGCTTCTGGTAAATATGACAGAGGAGTTCTGCTTTGTGGAACAGGACTTGGAGTATCTATCGCTGCTAATAAAGTGAAAGGAGCATATGCAGCGTTGGCATCAGATGTGTATTCTGCAACCAGAGCAAGGCTCAGTAATGATGCAAATATTATATGTATGGGGGCATTTACTACAGGACAAAAAGTACGTGAGATGATGATCGATGCATTTTTTACAAATGAGTTTGTTCCGGGATGTTCATCTCAGTCAAAAGTGGATGCTTTTATTGAATATGATAATAACCGGTAACAATGGGGGATTAGTTTATGAAAAAAATATATTTTGGCAGTAACCTGAAAATGTATAAGGGCATAAAGGAAACGGAAGAATATCTTAAAAAATTGAAGGAGAATACAGGAAATATCAGCAGAGAAAATGTAGAGTTGTTTATTATACCGTCTTATACGGCTTTATCTACTGCTGTGACGTGCTGCGACAACAGCAATATAATCATAGGTGCTCAGAATATGTGTTGGGAAGATCAGGGACAGTTTACGGGAGAAATTTCACCGTGCATGTTGGAAGAACTGGGGGTAAAACTGGTGATGATCGGTCATTCTGAAAGACGACATGTGTTTGGAGAAGGTGATATAGAAGAAAATAAGAAAATTAAATCTGCCCTGGCACATGGATTTCGTGTGCTGCTATGCATTGGGGAAACCGCAGAAGAAAAGGAATACGGCATTAGTGAAGAGACATTACGGAAGCAGTTAAAGATAGGATTTTATGGAGTAGATTCGAAAGATTGCAAAAATATATGGGTGGCTTACGAGCCAGTCTGGTCGATTGGGGTAAATGGAGTTCCGGCAACAGCAGAATATGCTCAGAAGATGCATCAGGAAATCAAGAGTACGCTTTCTGAAATTTTTGGTTCTCAGGCGGAAGAGATTCCAGTATTGTATGGTGGTAGTGTAAACTCTGAAAATGCAGATCATTTGATTGTCCAGTCTGCAATAGATGGATTGTTTGTAGGAAGAGCTGCATGGAATGCAGATGCATTTGACAAGTTAATACGAAATGCAGTTCGCACATATAGACAAAAATAGTAATAATGCACAAAAATACAATGCAAATATTAGATATATAGTCAGATTGACAAAAGTGAAATCAAGATGTATTATAAAAGCACAATAAATCGTATCCAATATCCAGTATCCAAAAAAGAAAGGAGCGACAAAGGATGAAGGAAGAAAAAAGTTTTTTTAGACTCATGCAGAAAGTACCCGGAGGATTGATTATTGTGCCTATGTTGATCGGAGTGCTTGCAAACACATTTATTCCCAATGTACTGGGAATCGGAGGCTTTACTTCGGGAATGTTTAAGACCGGAACATCATGTCTTCTTGGAATGTTCCTTTTGCTGAATGGTGCATCCATTGATATCAAAAAGATAGGAATGCCATTGTACAAAGGGTGCACACTGACACTTATGAAATTTATTTTTGGTGTGGGACTCGGTCTTCTGGTTGCAAAATTCTGCGGAGAGGCAGGATTTATGGGAATTACTTCTATGGCAATGATCGCAGGTATTACCAATTCAGCCGGAGGATTGTACTTGGGCCTTGCACAGCAGTATGGAGACGAAACGGATGCAGGTGCGATTTCCATACTTTCCTTAAACGATGGACCGTTTTTCACTATGATTGCAATGGGAACAGCTGGCATGGCATCCATTCCTATTGAATCTTTTATTGCAACTTTGATTCCTCTTATCGTTGGTATTATATGGGGAAATCTTGACAATTCGTTCCGAAAGGTTGCAGCAGACGCGATGCCGATCATCACCTTTTTTATGATGATCCCCATTGGAGCAGGAATGAGCCTTAAGAGTATTGCAGCCGGAGGAATCGGTGGAGTTGTTCTGGCAGTTATTTCTGCATTATCTGCATTTGTATTTTATTTTGTATTCCAGCTGACACTTCCAAAGAAAAAAAGGAATGCTATGGGGGCTGCAATTGGTACAACAGCAGCCAATGCAACCAGCGTTCCGGCTTCTCTGGCAGAAGTGGATCCAACATGGCAGGCTGCATCAAGTACAGCAACTGCACAGCTGGCCGTGGCAGCAATTGTAACAGCATTTACAGCACCAATCATTACATCAGTTTGTGATAAACATATGAGAAAGAAAAAACTTGGAATTTATTCTGACGAGGCAGTTGCAGAACGTGAGATACAGAAAAAAACTGAGGTATAAAAACTTAATAATAAAAGAAAAAGATATATAAGAAAGAGAGGAACTTTATTATGTCATTAACAATCAGACCACTTAATTCAGGTTATATTCCAACAAAACCACTGGAGTACTGGTATCATTTTTCCTGTAAAAAATATGTAGAGAAGATGGGAATTACAAATGAATCAGATCAGCTTCCGGACATGACATTTTTGATTGAAGGAGGAGATCAGCTGATTTTGGTAGATACAGGTATGTCCTGGACAGAACATGCAGACAAGTATCATCATGGTCCGTCTCTTCAAAGACCGGGAATTGATGACATCGAATCCCGTCTGGCTCAGGTAGGATATAAACCATCAGATGTAGATATCGTGTTATTTACGCATCTTCACTGGGATCATATTTTTTATCTTGAGAAATTTACAAAGGCTCGTTTTATCTGTAACGAAGTAGAATGGGACTATGCACACAATCCGATACCGCTTCATTATAAATCATACTGCCGCCCAATTATTGCAAAAGACGGAGATGTCACATGTGGAGATCAGTTTATTGCTCCATATGATCAGCCAGGTGTATATGAGAGATTTGAAACAGTAAAAGGTGAAGCTGAAATTGTACCAGGTGTCAGTGTATATGAGTCATTTGGACATTGTCCTGGACATATGACCGTTGTCGTTGAAACAGAAGAAGGACCGTATTTCTGTGTTGGAGATTCAGTATTTGTAATGGGAAATATTGACGCACCGCAGGATATGCAGGATGAACTACATTATGACATCTGCCCTCCGGGAAGATATGTAGATATTGTAGCAGCATGGAAAACAGTACGTGATACTGTTCGCCGTTGTAGAGAAGCGGGAGTGGATCCACATAAACATCTTCTGTTGGCACATGATGTTATTTTATCTGCAGCAGTAGAAAAATACGAAGATACTCATGAGAACAGAATTCCGGTAATTGGAAAAAAAGACACAGATTTTGTGTTTGATGAATATAAAAAAGCAATCATTGATAAAGATGCTAAAAAAGCAGCAAAAAAAGCAGAATCAAAATATTTCAGCCAGAATTAATCGAAAGAGGTTAGAATAAGAAACGGTAGTAAGATATTGTGGAGATCACCTGGAAAAGGATGATCTTCACAATATCTATATAGAAAGAGAATTGGTGAGAATATGAAAACAATAGCGGTAATAGAAAGTTGTGATACAAAGTATAAGGAAGCGAAATTTATCAGTGATTTTATTAAAAATGAAGGATTAGAGGCACTGGTACTCAATACTGCAACCGGACCGGCACCTTCTTATAATTATGATATATCAAGAGAAGAGATTGCGGAAAGCTACGGTACATTATGGAAGGAAATGGAGCCAAAATCAAAAGGAGAAAAAATTGATTTTATGAAGGATGCCGTTGCTGCATATGTAGTAAATTTATATGAAGAAGGGAAAATAGACGGCATTATCTCCGTTGGGGGACTTCAGAATACAGTTATGGCAGCAAATGCAATGCAGAAGCTTCCCGTAGGTTTTCCGAAAGTTATGGCAACAACCGTGGCAAGTGGAACCAGAAAATTTGATTTGGTGGTTGGAGATAAAGATATTACTGTCATGCCGGCAATATGTGATTTCACAGGTCTCAATATTGTAACCCGACAGGTTATTTCTAATGCATGTGCCTGCTGTGTAGGAATGGTAAAATGTGCGGGACAGGTGCTGAAAAAAGGCGATAAACCAGTGGTGGCAGTGACTCTTATGGGAGTTACTAATACAGGTGCAGTTGCAGCTGTTGAAGAACTGGAAAAGATGGGACTTGAAGTGATTGGATTTCATGCAACAGGCGTTGGAGGAGCAACAATGGAAGATATGGCAGCCAACGGACTGGTGGATGGCATTTTGGATCTGACTCTTCATGAACTTACATCAGAATATTTTGGCGGAGGATTTTCGTATGGACCTAAGGCAAAGATTCGTCTGGTAGAATCTGTAGAAAAGAAAATACCGCTTGTAATCAGTCTTGGTGGACTTGATTTTGTGGATTTTGGTACAAATGAGCTTCCGGACAGAATGGATGAGAGAAAATATATGCTTCATAATGCAAACACCGCCCATATCAAAATCCTTCCGGAAGAAGCAGAGGCTTTAGGAAAGATACTGGCAGAACGGCTGAGCAAGGTTACTTATCCGGTAAAACTTCTGATTCCTACAAAAGGAATGAGGCATAATACTCTGGCAGGTCAGGAATTATATGAACCGAAAAGTGATTCTGTATTAATTCAGACGATTATAGATAATGTGAATGATAATGTGGAAGTAATAGTAATTCCTCATAATCTGGATACACCAGAATTTGGAATCAAAGCAGCACATTATATTGTAGAAGAAATGATAAAACAGGGAAAATTGCCGAAAAATTTTGGAGAAGAGTAGAGAGAACAGGAGGAAGATATAGAAATGGATCAGAAGACATATGAAATAGCAGAAAAACTTGTTATTGCAAGTAAAAGGGCTTATAATAGAGGCATACAGACTGGCAGCGGCGGAAACGTAAGTGCCAGAATTCCAGGGACAGAAACCATGTTAGTAAAGGCAAGTGGAGGATCTCTGGGAGACTGCACGCCAGAGGGATTTTTAATTACAGATTTTGAAGGAAATCTGATAGAGGGAACGGGAAAACCTACCCGGGAGGCATTATTGCATGGATACATTTACAAATTGCGACCAGATATTCAGGCAGTAGTGCATGTACATTCTCCATATGCGATTGGATGGTCTTCTTCAAAGAAAGCTCTTCCGCTTGTTACATGGCATTCCAGATTAAAAGATCCGGAAGGATATCCAACCTTGGATGTACATGCTGCAATGGTACGTTCTGAGGATGTACCGATGGTGGAAGAAATGTTTGAAAAAACACCCAATATTAATGCATTTCTTCTTGCAGATCATGGTGTTGTTGCAATGGGAAAGGATCCTCTGTCAGCAGAGCATACAGCAGAATTAGTTGAAGAGACAGCACAGGTGGCTATTCTGGATAAGATTGTTGAAAAGCTTGGTCTGTAAATATTAGGGATAAGAGAGTAAAGGTTATATGACTAGTAATCGGGTGACAATGAATCAGGAAGATTCTGTAATGCTGCAGAGAGACACATTACCTATGCAGGTATTAAATAAGCTGATGGATTGGATTATGGATGGGACATTGAAGATGGGAGAAAAGCTTAATACAGAAGAGCTGGCCCGCCAGTTGGGTGTCAGTCGTATGCCGATCAGGGAAGCACTTAAGAGTCTTGAAAAAATGGGACTGGCAGAATCTGTCCCCTATGTGGGGATGAGACTGGTTTCACTGCAGCAGGAAGATGTACTGCAGATTTATCTGATGAGACAGTTGTTGGAACCGCTTGCGGCTGGAGAGGCATGCAGAAAGATTACGAAAGATCAGATCAGGGATTTGGAAAAGATACAGGAGGAATATGTCCAGATTGTTGAGGAAGAAGAATTAGACGCTAAAAAACTGTATCTTCAGAACAGAAAATTTCATTTTGCCATTTATTCCATATGTGGAATGGATCGGGTATGTGGTGTGATCGAATCATTGTGGGATACACTGTCGTTTTTTAAACTGATATACGGACGTGATGTGATAAAAAATAGCACAGGTGTAAAAAAGATGATTGCGGAACATCAGAGCTATATTGACGCTTTAAAAAATAAAGATGCAGAAGGTCTGAAAAAGGCATTGTATGAGAATCTGGGAGAGCGAATCAAAGGAATCAATCAGGAAACAGATTATTATACACTGTAGAGGTGATTATATGAAGATAAACGGGATTACAAATGCACAGGAGTTTTTTAAGATTGTTGATAGCTGCAAGGGGCATGTAGAACTTCTGACAGGTGAAGGTGATCGTCTGAATTTGAAATCAAAACTGTGTCAGTATATATCTATGACACAAATATTTTCTAAGAGTGAAGAACTTCATCTGGAGATAATAGCAAGTGAGGAAGAGGATCTTCAGAAAATCTGTAAGTATTTGATGAAGTATGAGGAACTGTGAGAAATTTTTAACTTGCTGTAAAGTTTTCTTCAGTTATTGATATTTCTCAGGGAATTTCATAGAATATAGGTAAAACAAGGGATTTCGTGTAGCGGCACGTAAAAGCTGTGCTGCTCGGAAGGATATCGCGGCTGACAGCCAGCATAAAACCGCTTTTTAGGCTCATGAGCGCTGGATAACAAAAGTTGTCCAGTGCTATTTTTGTATGATTATTTTCCATACCCAATGATGAGAAGAAATATACTAATATATTGTTTTTTAGATGAAAATGCAACGATAGATGGTATGCCAGATGAAGTAAAAAATATGCTGGATCAAATTTTATATATGGAAACTATTTTATTTTTTCTCTCAGGTTCAAATGGGGGATGACTGAATAAAAAACACAAAAATCAGATATAATACTCGGCCCGGAGGGAGGCGCACACTATGCAGATTACTGACCTTAAGATCCGCAACTTTAAATCTATTAAAAATCTTCACATTGCCGACATTGAGAATGCTTTGATCCTGGTGGGGCAGAATAACACGGGAAAAACAGCAGTGCTGGATGCTGTCAGAGCAGTCAGTGGCGATTATCAGATTCAGCAGGAGGATTTTCTGGAGGACTATCCAAACATAGAGATTATGGTAAAGCTGAGGATTACCGAGGAAGACCTTACAAGAATGCAGAAAAAGCGCATGATCAGTCCATACAGGAATTATGCTTCCTGGTATCAGGATTTTTGCCGGAAGCTGCCCTCTTATCAGGATGGGATTCTGACCTTTGAATTTGTGGCAAACAGGCAGGGAAGAATCCGGTACAGTGACGGTTATCAGAAAAACAATATCAGCATTCCAAAGCTTTTTCCCAGAGTTTACTATATAGACGCCCAGAGAAAGCTGGACTTTCTCCAGGAAAACCTTCTGCTTTTGCAGGAGGATGAGCTGCTGAAGAAGATGCGTTCTGACTGCTGTATGTTTGACCGGGCAAAAACCTGTACCCACTGTTTTTCCTGCATTGGCTATCTGAATCAGAAAACAGTTCAGGAGCTGAACGCTTTTGAGACGGCAAGACTTCTGGACTATAAGCTTTATCAGCTGAATCTGGATGATTTTTCCAGAAGAGTGAATGAGAGATTCAGGAAAAACGGAGGAAAAGAACAGATTTTTTATTCCATGAACCGCGATATTGAAAAAATGCTTTCGGTTACAGCAGAGGTTTATGATGAAAAGCAGAAAAAATATAAGCCGATCAGTTGTCTTGGGAAAGGAATGAGAAGCATTTATATGCTGTCTCTTCTGGAAACCTGTGAGGAGACAGGGGACGATATGTCAGATCTGATCATTGTGGAGAATCCGGAAATTTTTCTTCATCCAAAGCTGCAGAACGAATCCGGGGATATTCTGTATCGTCTTTCCAAAAAGTGCCAGGTGATTTTTTCTACTCATGCGGCAAATCTTCTGTCGAATTTTAACAGCAGACAGATCAGACAGATGTTTCAGGGAGAGGACGGATATGCCTGCATCAGTGAAAAAACAGATATCAGCGCAGTTCTGGATGACCTGGGATATTCGGCAGGAGATCTGATGAATGTGAATTTTGTGTTTATTGTAGAAGGAAGACAGGATAAGTCAAGACTTCCACTGCTTCTGAAAAAATATTATTCAGAAATGTATGATGAAAACGGAAATCTTCAGAGGATTGCGATCATTACCACCAACAGCTGTACAAACATCAAAACCTATGCCAACCTGAAATATATGAATCAGATCTATCTGAAAGATAATTTCCTTATGATCCGGGACGGGGACGGCAGAGACAGAGAAATGCTGAAGCATCAGCTCTGTAAATATTATGAGGAACGGAATCAGGAGGATGTGGACCGTCTGCCGCGGGTAATGCCGAAAAATGTGCTGATTCTGAAATATTATTCTTTTGAGAATTATTTCCTGAATCCGGCAGTAATGGCACAGCTTGGAATCGTGGATTCTGAACAGGAATTTTATGAGATATTTCTGGCAAAATGGAAGGAGTATCTTCATCGGATCAGCAGTGGGAAAAAGCTTACGGAGGTTCTCGGAAAGGATCTGGAAACAACAGAGGATGTGAAAAATCATATGGAGGAGATAAAGACCTATTTGAGAGGTCATAATCTTTACGATATTTTTTATGGAAGATATAAAAAGGAAGAAACAGAGCTTTTGACCCGATACATTGAGCTGGCGCCAAGGGAGGATTTTGCAGATATCCTGGATTCCATTGAACGTTTTATTTATTTTGAAAGCCGGAAAAACTGACAGGAATACCTTTGGAAAAACAAGGCAGAGCTGCGGTGGTTTTTCCATGCAGATTTATCAGAAGTTTACATTCTGAAAAAGCTTTAATATCAATTTAACACAGATGCGCGTGTATATTTGATTTTGCACTGATAAGATATGATCCTGTAAGGGGGGCAGAAAGTTTCCCGAAGCATAAGCTTGACAGGATGAAACAAACAGGAAAAGGAGAGCAGAATTTTATGAACGCAAAAAAAATCAGTGCATTATTACTGGCAGCAGCTATGATGATCCCATGCGCGGCACCGGCACAGGTGTATGCGGCAGAGGCAGCACAGGAAGAAACAACAGCGCAGGATGCAGAGGTAAGGGCGCCGAAATACATTTTCCTTTTTATTGGTGATGGAATGAGTTATCCTCAGATTCAGACAACAAACTATTACCTGAATGCCATAGAGGATGACGGAGACGATATTCTCACAAGTGAAAGCAAACTGAATATGATGAAATTTCCGGTAGCAGGTTCAGCACAGACCTATGACAGCACCTCTTTCTGTCCGGATTCCGCATCCACAGCAACCTCTATTTCTACCGGACATAAAACCTACAGCGGAACCATTAATATGGATGAGAAAATGGAAACTTCCTATGAGACCATTGCAGAAAAGCTGAAAAAACAGCTTGGCTATAAGGTGGGAATCCTTTCCACAGTAAATCTCAATCATGCTACCCCGGCAGCTTTTTACGCTCATCAGGCATCCAGAAACAATTACTATGAAATCGGACAGGAAATGATCGCCAGTGAATTTGATTATTTTGCAGGCGGCGGTCTGAAAAAGCCTGCCGGAGAGGACGGAGACAAGACTGATCTCTATCAGCTGGCACAGGAAGCAGGCTATAAAGTAGTAAAAACTCAGGCTGAGGCAGAGGCGCTGACAGCAGAAGACGGAAAAGCAATTGTCATTGACGAGACTCTGGCAGATGACGATGCCATGAGCTATGATATGGACCGTGTGGAAGGCGAATGGGCGCTTGCAGATTATGTGGAAAAAGGCATTGAGGTTCTGGATAATGACACAGGCTTCTTTATGATGGTAGAAGGCGGAAAAATCGACTGGGCCTGCCATGCCAATGATGCGGCAGCTACCATTACAGATACTGTGGCTATGGACAATGCAATTGGAAAAGCGGTAGAGTTTTATAATGAACATCCGGACGAGACTCTGATTCTTGTAACAGGAGATCATGAAACCGGCGGTATGACGATCGGTTTTGCAGGAACAGATTATGATACCTTCCTTACAAACATCAGCAACCAGAAAATTTCCTATGCAAAGTTTGATTCTGATTATGTGGCCGGTTATAAAGAAAACAAAACAGATTTTGATACGGTTATGAAAGACATTACCGAGCTTTTTGGACTGCAGGCTCCTCAGGGAGAGGCAGAAGCCACCAATCAGGCAGACAGCAAGGACGTACATCCGGAAGGGGAAGAAAGCGGTACTCTTGTAATGACAGACTATGAATATAACAAGCTGAAAGCAGCCTATGACGAGACTATGAGCCGCACAGGAGAGGAAGAAGAGTTCGGACAGGAGGAGTATCTTCTTTATGGAAGCTATGAGCCTCTTACAGTGACCATTACCCATATCCTGAACAATAAATCCGGTATCAACTTTGCTTCCTATGCGCATACAGGACTTCCGGTGGAGGTTTTTGCAATGGGCGCAGAGCAGGAGCGGTTTGACGGATACTATGACAATACAGATATTTTCAACAAGCTGGCAGCAATTACAGGAGTACAGTAAGGAATGAAAAACAGACTGAAAAAAAACTCTGTTTCCTTAATAGCCATACTTCTGATGGTCATCCTCATGGTCCTTCCAACAGGCTATGAGGATGCTGTTATTTTTAAGGGAACAGATAAGGTAAAGGCAAAGGTGGTTTCAACAGATGAGAGCACTGTAAAAAGCTCCGGTCTGATTCAGTCCGGAGAGCAGTTCTGTCAGGTAGAGCTTCTTGGAGGAAAATTTAAAGGACAGACAGCCAGAGCGGTAAATATGCTCAGCGGCTCTCTGGAATCTGACAAGATATTCCAAAAAGGAGATATCGCTCATGTTGTTGTCAGCTATAATGACAACGGGATCAATTCTGTAACCATGAGTGATCATTATCGTCTGGACAAAGAGTTTCTTCTGGCAGGGATGTTTGTGCTTCTTCTGATTGCTTTTGCCGGCTGGACGGGACTCAGGGCAGTATATTCTTTTGTGATCACCATACTGACTATCTGGAAAATCCTTGTTCCGGCTTATCTGGGCGGGATCAACCCGGTGTGGTGCGGGATTCTTATTACAGGGTTTCTGACTTTGATCATTATTTTTCTGGTGTATGGGTTTGACCGGAAAACCGTGGCGGCAACAGGAGGCGCTCTTCTGGGCGTTCTGATCACCTGTGTGATCGGGTGTATTTTTACAGATGCGTTTAAAATCCACGGGGCGGTAATGGCATATTCAGAGAGCCTTTTATACTCCGGCTATCAGGATCTGAATCTGACGAAAATATTTATGAGCGGTATTTTTATCGGAGCTTCCGGCGCCATGATGGATCTTGCTGTGGATATCACCTCTGCGGTGAATGAGGTGGTGCATAAAAAGCCTTCTATCGGATGGAAAGAGGCGGCGCGTTCCGGTATGAATGTGGGACGGGCGGCTATGGGAACCATGACAACTACCCTTCTTCTTGCTTATTCCGGCGGCTATATTGCGCTTCTTATGACTTTTATGGCACAGGGTACGCCCATAGAGAACATTTTGAATTACAAGTATGTATCAGCGGAAATTCTGGATACCATTGTGGGAAGCTTTGGACTTGTGACCGTTGCGCCATTTACAGCGCTTACCAGTGCAGTCCTTCTTACCGGAAAGAAATATAAGGATCAGGTTGCCCGGGAGCTTGAGGTAGAAGTTTCTGTTCAAAAAACAGAGCAAAATATTTCTGATGCAGAGCCCTGCGAGGCAAGCTGAAGTTTCAGAGGTGGTATCTGAGTAAAGGTTATGGAATTGTTTTTATTGGCAGACCCATTATAATGCAGACAGAGAGCTTGTTGCTGTGAACGGTAATGAGCGTTCTGTCTGTTCTTTATTGCAGGGAATTTTTATATACTGTAGAGGCAGAGTGTGGTAAACTGATATAAAAATCAGGCAGTCAGAGGACTGTATGTGGATAACTGCAAATTTTCAGGACAACAGGGAGGATATCATGAATATTTGTGTATATGGCGCTGCTAGCGCAAGGCTTGAAGAAATTTATTACAAAAAGACACAGGAGCTTGGAGCTCTGATGGGAAAGCAGGGACACGGACTTGTGTTTGGAGGGGGAGCAACCGGAATGATGGGAGCAGCCGCAAGAGGCGTGCATTCAGAAAACGGATATATTTTGGGGATTGCTCCCAGGTTTTTCGATCAGCCGGGAGTTCTGTATGAGCATTGTACAGAGTTTATTTTTACAGAAACCATGAGAGAGCGGAAACAGCTTCTGGAAGAAAGATCCGATGCTACCATAGTTGCGCCCGGAGGTATTGGAACTTATGAAGAGTTTTTTGAGATCCTGACACTGAAAAGTCTTGGAAGAATTGACCGCCCGGTTGTTCTTTTTAATATCAATGGATATTATGACAGGATGAAAGCCCTTCTGGAGCATACAGCAGATGAGAAGTTTATGGACAGAGAAATCCTTGATCTCTGCCGTTTTATGGAAGACCCTGAAGAAATTCTGAATTATATAGAAAATTATAAAAGATAAGGTGATTCAGCTGTGAGCCGCTGCTTTATGATTCAGCTGGAGTATTCCCGGTATGGAGCGAATAAGAGGATAGAGGATGCAGGCAATCACCAGCCCGCCGGCTCCCTGGATCAGATTAGCGGGGACACTTGCGGAAGCTCCGGCCACACCGTACATTATGGATTCGCATAAAAAATATCCTCCGGCTACCAGGATGATATCTGCTATACCGCCAAGAATTACAGACGGGTAATGACTTTTGAAATATTTTCCCATATGCTGGTAAAGAATACCTGAGGACAGGGCTACCAGTCCTTTAATTGCCAGAGTGATAGGCACATAAATAAAATAACCGCCAAGAAGGTCAGCCAGGGCAGAACCTATGCCTCCAGCCAAAAAGCCCCAGGATGGACCGAGAATTATACCGCAGAGAATTACAAGGGCGTCTCCGGGATGGATATAGCCTCCGGTTCCCAGGGTGGGAATTCGTACGGACATGGTAGCCGCACAGGTCAGTGCTGCAAGAAGAGCAGCAGTGACCATTTTTTTTAGATTGTCGTTAGTCGTAGTACTGTTCATTGTCAGGTTTCCTCCTGTTATTATAGAATACATATACCTTACAATATAACTGCGCATTAAAAAAGACGCAATTTTAATAAAAAATAGAGGGACAATATTCGGAAAATCCTGCAAATGTAAGGATTACGACAGACGGTTACTTCTGTTTATCTGTGATAACGACTTTTGGGGATGATAAGCGGAGTTTTTGAAACGGGATCCTGTATGATCGTGCAGTCCAGACCATAAATCTCTTTCATAAGCTCAGGAGATATTACCTCATTGGGTGAACCCTGGGCAGTCAGCTTTCCGTTATGCATGGCAAAAATATAGTCAGCGTACCTGGCAGAAAGATTAATATCATGGAGAACCATAATGATAGTAGTACGCCGTTTTCTGTTCAGCTCTGTGAGAAGATCCAGAATTTCTACCTGGTAGGAAATATCCAGAAAGGTAGTGGGTTCGTCCAGCAGCAGAATATCCGTCTGCTGTGCCAGGGCCAGTGCAATCCACACCCTCTGGCGCTGTCCGCCTGAGAGCTCATCTACGCTCCGGTCTGCCAGGTTTGTAATTCCCATCATTTCCAGAGCATCGGAAACAGCAGAAAAATCATCAGAACTCAGTCCGCTGAAGGTCCGGCGATAAGGGAAACGCCCTCTGGAAACCAGATCTGTAACCTTGATACCCTCAGGGGTAACCGGCGTCTGGGGAAGAAGACCGAGAGTCTGTGTCAGCTGTCGGGAGGGAAGAGAGGAGATATGCTTTCCATCAAGGGTTATGGTTCCTTTAGAGGGTTTCAGAAGCCGCGCAAAGGTTTTCAGTAAGGTGGATTTTCCGCATCCGTTTGCACCCAGTATAACGCTGATTTTGTTTTGGGGAACAGAGATGCTGATATCGTGAAGAATTGTCTGTTTGTCATATCCGGAAAAAAGCCTGTCAGCGGCAAGTAAATGTTCATTCATCAGATTTAATCTCCTTTATGATTTATGCGAAGAAGCAAAAACAGCAGATATGGGGCTCCCAGGATACCTGTGATCACACCAACAGGATAGCGGGAGGGAAGAGTAAACTGTCCCACCAGATCGGAAATCAGGATCAGAATACTGCCTGTAAGGGAGGCGGCAAGCATGCTGCTTCGTCCTCTTCCGGAAATCCGAGCAGCAATGGGACCGGAGAGAAAGGCTACGGAAGCAATGGGACCGGTGACAGAGGCGGCAAAAGCTGTCAGTACCAGAGCAAGCAGAATCAGAAGAAGCCTGGTTATACTGACTGGAATTCCCAGGGTGACAGCATGAGCTTCCCCAAGCTGAAGAATCAGAAGATGGCGGCTCAGAAGCAGGATGCCAAGTCCGGCAGTAAAGACAACGGCAGCCAGTGCCGGCATCGTATCCATTTTTACGCCGTTCAGACTTCCAGAAAGCCACCGCAGAGCACTGGCAACGTCATATTCCGATGCTTTCAGAAGCATCCAGGATATGATGGAATTCAGAAAAGCCTGCATACCGATTCCGGTGAGGATCAGCCGGGTATTAGAGAAGCCGTTTTTATGGGAAAGAAAATAAATCAGTGCAGAAACCAGAAGTCCGGAAAAAACAGCCATTACAGCCACAATTCCATAGTCCAGCTTAAGAATCAGAATCCCGAATACGGCAGCAACACTGGCGCCGGAAGTGACGCCGATAATATCCGGACTTGCCAGGGGATTGCCCAGAAGCTGCTGAAAGGTATTTCCTGACAGGCCAAAGGCCATGCCGCAGAGAATGGCAGTGAGCATTCTGGGAAATCTCAGTGTACGTATCGTAAAGGCTGCACCCCCTGCATCTGTTCCGGAAAGAACGCGAAGGACAGTTTCGGGGGAATAAATGGTATTTCCATAGAGCATCATAACCGCAGCCAGGGAAAGTGTGAGCAGAAGCAGGATTCCTGTGGTAAGGATATAACGTCTCTGGCGTTTCAGGTATCCTGCTGTAATTGCTGATGGGGAAATATCCTGTTTTTTCATAGAGAACGTACCTTTACCTTTCTGATGATAAAAACAAATACAGGGGCGCCGATCAAAGTAGTGATAATTCCTGATTCCAGTTCACCGGGACGGCCGAGAACCCGGCCAAGAACATCTGCAATAAGAAGGAGACAGGATCCGCAGACTGCAGATACAGGAATAATCCGGCGCATGTCAGAACCAAGGAGAAGCCTTACCAGGTGAGGAATCATCAGACCGATAAAACTGATGGGACCGGCAAGTGCTGTGGTTGAGGCGCATAAAAGAACACTGGCAACAGTACTGACTGCACGGATCAGGGGAACGTTGAGTCCAAGGCCGGTGGCGGCCTCATCTCCCAGTGCCAGGGTGTTTAGCGAAGACGCCAGAAATATGCACAGAATAAAGCCTGTCAGAAAATAGGGGAGGAGCAGGCGGATGTCACTCCATGCAGCGCCGCTGATGCTTCCGGTCCGCCAGAAACGAAACTGATTCATAACCTGTGTGTTGGGAAGCATGACAGTATTTACCAGAGACTGAAGAGCAGTGCTGGCAGCAGCGCCGGCCAGAGCCAGCTTTACCGGAGTAGCCCCCTCGTGTCCTGCAGATGCCAGTCCATAAACCAGAACAGCAGTAATGGACGCACCTGCAAAAGCAAGCCAGATGTACTGGTTTCCCGAGCTGATGTGAAAAAAGGCAATACCGCAGACAACAAAAAGAGAGGCGCCGGTATTTACTCCCAGAATACTGGGATCCGCAATGGGATTACGGGTGACAGCCTGCATGACAGAACCGGAAACGGCCAGAGCAGCGCCGGCCAAAATTCCAAAAACAGTCCGGGGAATCCGTGCCTGGACCACGGAAGCATCAAAGGAGTCTGAGGCAAAATGAAAAAGACTGCGGAATACGGTCTGAAAGCTTACGGCTTTGGAACCGTAAGCTACAGACAGAAGTGCGCAGAACAGCAGACTGAGAATACACAGCAGAACCGTCATGGTAAACCGGCGGTTTTTCATTGAATTTGCTCCTGGGCTTCAGATAACAGTGACAGATACTCATCAATCTCATATGGAATAGAAAGGATAGATGGAGTGGAGGCACCTGCCAGGGCAGAAGTGCTGTCGATCAGGGCAACTGCTCCGTTTTTTACAGCAGGTATCTGGCTCATAAGTTCATCTTCCTGAAGTGCGTCCAGAAGCGACTGATCTCCATATACAACAATCATATCCACATCCTTTAACTGATCCGCATTTTCACGGCTGACAGTAATGGAAAAATCAGAGGTATTTTCAGCCAGCTCTTTTACACTTTCCGGAAATTCCAGTCCAAGATCCAGAAGATAGGAGGCTCTCGGATCAGAAGGCATATAGATATAGAAGGAACTAAGATCGTCGGCGCTGATCCAGCAAAAGGCTGCTTTGGTACCTTTCAGATCAGGATAGTCCGCAAGCTTTTCTTCAATCAGAGCCTCAACCTCTGCAACCTTCTCTTCACCCTCTTTTTTCATACCCATACCAGTGGCATTTTCAATGGTCTGCTCTTTCCAGGTAGTCTGCCAGGGGGCTTCCTTATAAGGGACAACAGGGGCAATCTGGCTGAGGGTTTCATATTCCTCCTGGGTAAATCCGGAATAGGAAGCCAGTATTACATCCGGATGGGAGTCGCTGATTGCTTCATAATCTAAACCGTCAACATCATTAAATACTACTGGAGAATCAACTCCAAGAGACTGAAAAGCTTCATCTGTCCAGGGGTGAAGATTGTTTTCAGTGACAAGCCCATAGTTTGCAGCAGAAACTCCTACGGGAGCAACTCCAAGAGCCAGGGGAGTATCCTGATTTTCCCATCCTACGGTAGCAACACGTTCAGGTTTGCTTTCTATCACAGTTTCTCCAAAAGCATGTTCAATAGTAAGGGGATAAGAGACTGCTGTATCCTCGTTGTTTTGTGATTGAGCTCCATATACGGGAATGGCAGCTAAAGAAGTGCACAGCACACATAAAATCGAAGTTTTTTTGAAGTTCATAAGAAATCCTCCCATAATAATAAAATAAGTTAGTTAGCAAAAACTAACTGAGCCGGAGTATATCACATTGCAGCAGGGATGTCAATGAGGTTTTTTTAAAGAATCGCTTTGACACAGGTTTTTGTCTTTGGGCAAATATTTCTGTACCGGAGGAGATGATTATGCTAAAATAAATAACAGATTGAGAAAGTCTGTCTAAGACAGGAGTAAACACAATAAAAGGAGAAAATTTATGGAAATACCTGAAATGCTGGATATTCTGAAACAAAGAGCACTTGCAGACAACAGGCTCCGGGAAGAATTTCTGGCGACAAGAAAAGAAGAACATCCGCTGGAAGCATTTTGTGAGAAATGCCGGGAACTGGGGTATCCTGTATATGAAATGGATCTGATTAGTGCCGGAGAGGATTTTTATGCGACGATGAGACGAAGCACCAACGGAGGTGGGGAAAATTCTCCTATGCTGGAAGATGAAGATGATTTTTATGAGCTATTTTTTGCCGGATTATAAAGTTGAAAACGGAGGAAAGAAAATTGAAAAGCAACAGGAGTTTTACCTTTGATGAGCTTCTTACCGGAAATCGATCAGAGGAGTTTATCGAATCGGCCTACCCTTTTATGAAGTTGATGATGCAGTACCAGTGTGCTATGCTGGAGGTGCGGACAAAATTTGAGGTCCTGAACACAGAATTGTCCCTGGACAGCGACAGAAACCCCATCGAGTCCATTTCCTGCCGCATCAAAAAACCCATAAGTATTGCAGAAAAACTGAAACGTAAGGGACTGGAGGTAAGCCTTCAGAGTATAGAAGAAAACCTTCATGATGTGGCAGGTATCCGGGTGGTATGTTTTTTTTCAAAGGATATTTACAAGCTTGCAGACAAGATCTGTTCTCAGGATGATATCCACCTGCTGGAAAAGAAAGATTATATCGAAAATCCCAAGCCCAATGGGTACAGAAGTCTTCATCTGATCCTGGAGGTTCCCGTATTTTTTGCCGATGAAAAGAAATGGATGCCGGTGGAAGTACAGTTTCGTACTATTGCCATGGATTTCTGGGCAAGTATTGAACACAAGGTAAAGTACAAGAAAAATATCGATGATTCAACGGCAGAAATTGTAGAAAAACTGAAGGAATGCGCGGAAGGAATCCATTCTCTGGATATGAGGATGCAGGAAATCAGCGAATATATTGACACCAAAAGATAATACATCGGAAACATCCGGTGGGAACAGGAGAAAAAGATGATTGTAGAATGTCCGGCAAATACAAGACTTCAGGATTATCTTCTGAAAAATGACATCCATATTCTTACGCCCTGCGGAGGACGCGGCAATTGTGCAAAGTGTAAGGTAAGGATACTGAAAGGGGAGGCAAAGATCAATACAATGGATCAAATCCGGTTTTCTCAGAAAGAACTGGATGAAGGATACCGGCTGGGATGCCAGGTATTTGCCAAAGAACCGCTGGCCATTGAAATATATGAAAAGTGAGGGCGTTCAAATGAAAAAAATACGAATGAGCATGCTTGCAGTGTGTATGGCAGCATTGGCAGGATGTGCACAGACGAATGCACAGACGCTGTCAAAGGAACAGGTAGCTCCATATGAACTTTCGGAGAGTGAGACACAGCTTCTGGAAGCTTTTGGGATGGATCAAAATTCGCAGATTGTATCGTTTTGTGCTCCGGAAACGGTCATTACAGTTACTGCCAGGGTTTATAAACTGAAGGAGGATCTGAACTGGGAGATCATAGGGGACGGTTCCATGTCCATTGGAAAAGAAAAAGAACCGGCAGAGCAGATTTCAGGAAGCTTTACCATGCAGATACAAGATGACCGCAGTATAGATTTCCACATAAATATGGCCGGTCAGGGAGCTTTTTCCACAAAAGATGTCGGGGAAAACGAGGAATATACAGCGGAAGGAAAAGCTTTTTTGAAGGAAGCGCAGAAAATCGAGCTGGGTAAGGAAATTCCGGTATCAGTCCTGGTCTATGACAATGGAAACAGTATGAGAAGTTATACCACTGAGGATTATTTTGAACCGGAAAAATTTAAAGATATGGATCTTGTACAGGCAGTGACACTGGAGTTCTCGGATCAGGAGATTCACTAAAACGGAGACAAAACAAAAAAGGTCAGGTATTCTGACCTTTTTGTTTTGCCTTGCAGATCAGCTGCGTCATAGTCCCCATGGGACAGTAGACGCACCAGCTTCGAGGCTTGAACAAAACCATAGTGAAAAAACCAAGGATCGTTGAGGTCAGCATGACGCTGTAAAATCCAAAGGCAAACTGGGCAACGCCTGGGTGAAGGAGGGTTCCATGATATGCCCAGTGCCAGGGAACCTTAAAGGTCCATAATAAAGTTACCACCTGCTTCAGATCCTGCACATTGGAGAATACCAGCCAGGTATTCCACAGCATCTGGAAGAACATGATAAAAAATAAAATCAGAAATCCATAGCGAAACCATTTGCTTTTCATCCATTTCGGAATATCCTTTTTGCGGGAAAGTCCGAAATTGCCGCCCAGAAGGCTGAAAAGCTGGCCTCTTCCGCAGTAGCGGTTACAGTATCCTTTTGTTCCCTTTACTACAGAGATGATCAAGGGGATAAAGAAACAAAGAAGTCCCAGCCTGGCAAACAGGATATTAAAAAATCCCAGTATCAGATATGTCAGAGATAAGATCCAAAGATAATCGTACCAGTGTTTTTTCATGCGTCCGCCTCCTGTATCACGATCACAGATGCGGGACATTCTTTTGCGCATTTGCCGCATCCGATACATGCATTCATATCTATTTTTGCCATAATACCTTTCCAGATTTCAATGGCATTTCTGGGACATACTTTCAGACAGCAGCCGCAGGCAACACAGTCACCGGTACTGACAAAGGCTTTTTTCTTTTTTCTGATCTTTTTTTCCACAGTTAGACCTCCTGAATTTGATAGGAACAGTATAACATGGTCGTGGGAAGGAGTCTGTGAGTTTGTCACAGACTGTAATATATTTCAAATAATATATATTTGTGCATGTTGCACATATTTAGAAAAATAATCGGATAATCTATTGACTTTTTGGTTAATTAATGGTATATATATTATAGTTTAATTGTTGCAAAGAGACGAGAGACAATGCAATGAACACTAAGTGTTTTTTGCGTTGTCTTTTTTATTATGTTAAGGAGGATTTTAATATGCAGAAAGAAACAAGACCTTTTATTCCGTGGGAACTGGTAGATGATTTTATGACAGCAGTTTTTGTAAAACTGGGACTGCCGGAGGAAGATGCCCGTCTTTGTTCAGATGTTCTGATGCAGAGTGACAAATGGGGAATAGAAAGCCACGGCTGCAACCGTTTTAAACCGATTTATGTGGATCGTATCCGTAAGGGAATCCTTAATCCGATCACAAAAATAGATGTTCTGAAAGAAACACCAACCACAGCAGTTCTGGATGCCAATGACGGTATGGGAATGGTAGCAAGTAAAAAAGCTATGGATATGTGTATTGAAAAAGCGCATAAATATGGCATGGGAATGGTGGCAGTGAGAAATTCTTCCCATTACGGAATCGCAGGATACTGGGCTAACCTTGCTGCAAAAGAAAATATGATTGGTATTACGGGAACCAATGCAAGGCCGTCAATTGCACCTACATTTGGTGTAGAAAATATGATGGGAACCAATCCTCTGACCTTTGCAATGCCAACAGATGAAGAATTCCCGTTTCTTTTGGACTGTGCAACTTCTATTATTCAGAATGGTAAAATTGAGTATTATGCCAGAATCGGCAAAGATACACCGGCAGGAATGGTAATTGGAAGAGATGGTTCTACACTGACAGACAGTGCCCAGATCCTCAAAGATCTTCGCAGCGGAAATGCAGCCCTGGCTCCGCTGGGAGGCATCGGTGAAACACTTGCCGGATATAAAGGATATGGATATGCTGCTGTTGTGGAAATTCTTTCCGCAGCTTTGCAGTCAGGAATTTTCCTGAAAGATCTGGACGGAAAGGATGAAAATGGAAATCTTCGTCCATATCATTTAGGACATTTCTTTATTGCAATCGATACAGATGCATTTATGGGAGCAGAGGCATTTAAAAAGACTGCAGGGAATATTTTAAGAAATCTGAGAAATTCTCAGAAGGCGCCAGGACAGGAGCGTATTTATACAGCAGGAGAAAAGGAGCATGATGTATGGATGTACCGGAAGGACAAAGGTGTTCCTGTAACAGAGGCTGTACAGAAGGAATTTATACAGTTAAGAGACGAACTGGGATTAACAGAATTCAATTTTCCTTTTGAAGCATAAAAGAGAGAATGACAGAAAGTTGAGAGGAAGAAAATAATGGATTATGCAAAGGAATCATTAAAAAAACACAGTGAGTGGAAAGGGAAAATAGAAGTAGTCAGCCGAGTGCCGGTCTCCACAAAGGAAGATCTGGCGCTGGCATACACACCGGGAGTTGCTCAGCCATGTCTGGAGATCCAAAAGGATTTAGACAAAAGCTATGAACTTACAAGACGCCATAATATGTGTGCTGTGATTACAGATGGTTCGGCAGTTCTTGGTCTGGGAGATATTGGACCGGAAGCGGGAATGCCGGTTATGGAGGGAAAAAGTGTTTTGTTTAAAGCATTTGGAGATGTGGATGCCTTTCCGTTATGCATCAAAACAAAGGATGTAGATGAATTTGTAAATACAGTATATCTGTTATCAGGTTCTTTTGGCGGGGTCAATCTGGAGGACATTTCCGCACCTCGATGTTTTGAAATTGAAAGAAAACTGAAAGAAAAATGTGATATTCCTATTTTTCACGATGATCAGCACGGAACAGCAATTATTACTCTTGCAGGACTGTTAAATGCGCTGAAAGTGGTGGGAAAAGAGAAAGAAAATGTAAGAATTGTGACTTCCGGTGCAGGGGCAGCAGCTGTTTCTATTGTCAGATTGATCTTATCAGCAGGCTTTAAAAATGTTGTTATGTGTGACCGGAACGGCGCGATTTATGAGGGCCGAAAAGAAGGCATGAACTGGATCAAAGAAGAAATGGCACAATGCACAAACAGTGAGAAAAGAAAGGGAACTCTGGCAGAAATGCTGGTTGGGGCAGATATTTTCATTGGAGTTTCTGCTCCGGGGTTAGTAACCAGTGATATGGTCAGATCCATGGCTGAAGATGCGATTGTTTTTGCATGTGCTAATCCGACACCGGAAATCTTTCCGGATGAGGCCAAGGCGGCCGGAGCAAAGGTAGTAGCCACCGGAAGAAGCGATTTTCCGAATCAGATCAATAATGTCCTGGCATTTCCCGGAGTATTTCGTGGCACATTTGATGTGCGTGCAAAAGACATCAATGAAGAGATGAAAATGGCGGCAGCCAGAGCGCTTGCAGAATTAATACCTGAAGAAGAACTGGGAGCAGATTATATTATACCAAAAGCTTTTGATCCAAGAGTAGGAAAGGCAGTAGCAAGTGCTGTTGCAAAAGCAGCGAAAGACTCAGGAGCAGCAAGGCTCTGATAAACAGAATAATCGGAATGTAGTACATATTTCTTTGGACAGGCGTTGCAGTGACTGAAAAGCAATGCCTGTCTATCCTCATATTTTGATAAAGGCATTGGAGGTACAGCATGGAAAAGGAAACAATACTGGAACAATTTGAAGACTATCCTGTTATTGCTGCAGTTAAGGATGAAGACGGGCTGAAAAAATGTCTGGAATCAGGGGCGGAAATACAGATTGTATTTGTGCTTTATGGAGACCTTTGCAATATCGGGGATATTGTAGATCGTTTGAAAGAAGGCGGAAAAACGGTGATCATCCATCTTGACCTGATCAGTGGATTGGGAAACCGGGAGATTGTTGTAGATTATATAAAAAACACAACAAAAGCAGATGGGATCATATCTACAAAATCAACCTTGATAAAAAGAGCAAAAGAATTAGATTTTTTTGCAGTTATGCGCTTTTTTATGTTAGATTCCATGGTTTATGAAAATGTGAGAAAACAGATAGAAAATGTAAAACCGGATATGATAGAAATTATTCCGGGAGCGATGCCTAAGGTGATTTCCAGGCTTTGTGAATTTATTGAGGGTAAAGTTCCAGTGATCGCAGGGGGAATGATCATGGATAAGGAAGATACCATGAAAGCGCTGGATGCCGGGGCAACAGCAATTTCTACTACAAGACAGAATGTCTGGTTCATGTAAAATAAGAAGGACGAAGGTGCGGAAGTATGGCAAAATATGTGATGGCATTAGATGCAGGAACAACCAGTAACAGATGTATTTTATTTAATGAAAAAGGGCAGATGTGCAGTGTGGCACAGCGTGAATTTAAGCAGATTTTTCCAAAACCGGGCTGGGTGGAGCATGACGCTAATGAAATTTGGGCCAGTCAGTTGGGAGTGGCTGTGGAAGCTATGAACATGATTGATGCATCAGCAGCGGATATTGCTGCCATCGGAATTACAAATCAGAGAGAGACAACGATCCTTTGGGATAAAAATACAGGAGAACCGGTTTACAATGCCATTGTATGGCAATGCCGCCGGACATCAGAATACTGTGATTCCTTAAAAGAACAGGGGCTGACAGAAAAATTCCGGAGGAAAACAGGCCTGGTCATTGATGCGTATTTTTCAGCAACAAAGATCAAATGGATCCTTGATAATGTGCCGGGAGCACGTGAAAGAGCAGAAAAGGGCGAGCTTTTATTTGGTACTGTGGAAACATGGCTGATCTGGAAACTGACAAAAGGAAAAGCTCATGTTACGGATTATTCCAACGCAGCCAGGACAATGCTTTTTAATATCAATACGCTGGAATGGGATGATGAAATATTACAGATACTGGATATTCCAAAGGCAATCCTTCCGGAAGCAATGCCCAGCAGCTGTGTATATGGAATGGCAGATCCGGCATTTCTGGGAGGAGAGATTCCTATTTCCGGAGCGGCAGGAGATCAGCAGGCAGCTCTTTTTGGACAGACATGTTTTCAGGCAGGCGATGCAAAAAGCACTTATGGGACAGGCTGTTTTCTCTTGATGAATACAGGGGACAAACTGGTATTTTCGGAAAATGGTCTGATCACAACTATTGCATGGGGCCTGAATGGAAAAGTGACCTATGCTTTGGAAGGTTCTGTTTTTGTGGCAGGCGCAGCAATACAATGGCTTCGTGATGAGATGCGGATCATTGACTCTGCAGAGGATTCTGAGTATATGGCAAAAAAAGTAAAGGATACCAACGGCTGCTATGTAGTTCCGGCTTTTACAGGTCTGGGAGCTCCTTACTGGGATCAGTATGCGAGAGGAACCATTGTGGGAATTACCAGGGGTGTAAACAAATGCCATATTATCCGGGCTACTTTGGAATCCCTGGCATACCAGGTGAATGATGTCCTGGTTGCCATGAAAGCAGATTCCGGAATTGCGCTTTCTTCTTTAAAGGTAGACGGGGGAGCCAGTGCGAATAATTTTCTGATGCAGACGCAGGCAGATATTATTAATGTACCTGTAAACCGGCCTCAGTGCGTGGAGACAACAGCTATGGGAGCGGCATATCTGGCCGGACTTGCAGTCGGATACTGGAAAGATCTGGAGGATATAAAAAATAATTGGATGGTCGATCGGACTTTTGTTCCGGTTCTGGAAGAAAAGACACGGACAGAACGGATACAGGGTTGGAAAAAGGCTGTTAAGTATGCTTATGGATGGGCAAAACAGACAGAAATATAAGATAAAAATTACCTAATTAACACCACTTATTTTGGAAAAAATATGTGCAAACTGCACTATTTATATTGACAGAAATAAAAAGATATATTATACTTTATACATAATATATGTGTTGCCTAAGAGAACGGAGAGAAGGGTATACAAGCATTGTTTTGTATGCCCTTTTATTTTGTTTACAGGCATTATGCATCCATTATAAGGAGGGACATGAGGATGAACAAAAAAGGTAAAAAGAGTGCTGGTTTCTGGTTGTGTATTTCCTTGATCATTTGTCTGATCAGCTGTATTGGCGCCAGTATGATTCAGACAAATTTTGGGAAAGTCACCGTCAAAGATCTGCGATTTGAAACAGAAAGCGGACATCAGATGAGTGCATTGCTTCTGAAACCGGACACAGCAACAGCAGAAAATCCTGCACCGGCTATCATTTGCAGCCACGGATGGTACAATAACCGTGAGATGCAGGATCTGAATTATGTTGAGTATGCACGACGCGGATATGTGGTACTTTCAATTGATATGTATGGGCACGGCAATTCAGATAACCTGCCTGCAGGAGACTGGTGGAAACCAGAAAATAATGCAAATGGAATGTATGATGCTGTTAAAATGATGGCTACACTGCCGTATGTTGATAAGGAGAAAATCGGAGTTACAGGACACTCTAACGGGGCACTTGCCAGCCGTACAGCAGTTTTACTGGATAATGAAGCAGAGAAACCTTTGATCGAAGCTGCTCTTCTGGTTTCAAATGATGCCGTTTATAAAGGCGAGGACGGCGCATATTTTAATATGTTTGGAGACAGGGATGCAGGTATTGTTGCATGTCAGTATGATGAATTCTTCCATAGAACCTATAATGAGGATGGCTCTCATACTGCACCGAGAGATTTCCTTAAACAGCCAAATGCACAGTCATTCCTGCATTTTGGCGAGGATCCGGAAGGGCTGGAGTCACGTAAAGCAGAAACAATTTATAAGGAAGATATAGAGGGAAAAGAAACTGCCCGTGTAATCTATAATCCCAATATTACCCATCCATGGGCACATTTTTCTAAGCGAGTGGTAGATTCAAGTGTGCAGTTTTTTGAGGATGCTTTAGGAGCTCCGAATCCAATCAACGGAAGTGATCAGATATGGCAGATAAAGGTGGTTTTTAATGCTTTAGGACTTGTAGGATTTATTATGTTCGTGGTAAGTTTTGCAAAAGTTTTATTGAAAACATCCTGTTTTTCTTCGCTGAGAGCAGAGGAAGAAGTACTTCCGTCACCGGTGCTTTCCGGAAGAGAAAAGACCTGGTTTTGGGTCAGCAGTATTTTAGGAGCAGTTTTTAGTTTTGTTGTTTATATGTTTGGATATAGTGTGATTGCAAAACTGGTTGGTGGAATTGCTCCTCAGTCAGGACCTGCATTTATTGGAATTTGGGCGGCTTTATGCGGAGTATTTTCACTATTCCTTCTTTGGGTTGGAAGAAAGTTTACAAAGGCTCCTTCCAGAACAGAAGAAAATGGTGTTAAGATCAGTGCGAAAAAGCTTGGGCTGACCATTCTTCTTGCTCTTATAGTAGCAGTTTCAGCATATGGTCTGGTATTTTTAGCAGATTATCTGTTTAAGACAGATTTCCGCATTTGGGTAGTAGCACTGAAGGCTTTTAATGCAAATATGATTCCGTATATTTTATTATACCTGCCTTTGTTCTTGTTATATTACATACCAAATTCAATTTGTATCAATAGTTATAACTATTTTGAATTAGGAAAAAAACCATGGATAAATACCTGCGTGAATGCAATGTTTAATATTCTGCCAAGTGTTGTTATGGTAATCATCATGTATGGATGCTTCTTTATCAGCGGTTATTTACCTAATGAATTTGTTCCGTTCTTCGGAGGCTCAATTATTGGAATCTGGCTTTACCCGGTAATTGTAATTCTGGCTGTGGCAGCAGTGGTTTCCAGAAAACTGTATCGTGCAACGAAGAATCCGTATCTGGCAGGCATCATTATGGCAGTATTAGTTGCAATTATGAGCTGTACCAATACGCTGACCCAGATGTAAGGCAGAAAGTCATTGTCTGAGTTAAATTTGGAATTGTTATAAGTCGAATAAAATCTATAAAAAGCACGTGTTTCTGTAGAAAATAATTCTATGGGACACGTGCTTTTGCAAGTGATCCAGTCAGAAGTTATTATTGACAGGCTTCTGCAATTGGTGATATTCTCAAAATAACACAGAGAATGCAAAACGATTCTGACACTCTCTCTTTAGTTTTATAAAGAGGGAGTGTGTTTGTTATGCAGCAACAATTCTGATAAAGAGGTTATGAATAAAATGATAAAGTATATAAAACAATTCATAAAAAAAACAATCCCCCGGAAGGCTGATCGCAATGGGATTCGCCAGTGTGATACTGATCGGAACCATTTTGCTTTTAATGCCAGTCTCTGTTAAGGAAGGGGCAGAGGTGTCGTTTATTGACGCCTTATTTACATCCACCAGTGCAGTCTGTGTTACAGGTCTGATTGTAGTGGACACAGCAGATCATTTTACCGCGTTGGGACAGGGGATTATTGCAGTACTGATCCAGATTGGAGGTTTGGGCGTAACATCTGTAGGTGTAGGTCTTGTACTTGCAGCAGGAAAAAGGGTAAGCATCAAAAGCAGGCTTATGGTTAAAGAAGCTTTAAATGTCGGTGATCTGAAAGGTATGGTGAAGCTGGTAAAGGCTATCCTTATCATGACCCTGTGCTTTGAAAGCATTGGTGCAGCTTTGAGTTTTGTAGTCTTTGTACAGAATTACAGCCCGCTGCATGCTCTTGGCATCAGTATTTTTCATTCAATTGCTTTTAATAATGCTGGTTTTGATATTTTGGGAGGTCTTAGAAATCTGATCCCTTATCAGAATAATGTACTGCTTAATCTGACAACTTGTTTTCTGATCATAGCTGGAGGAATTGGTTTTCTTGTTATCCTGGATATTAAAAAAAATAAAAGATTTAAAAAGCTTTCTTTTAATTCAAAGATTGTTCTTTCCACCAGTGTGATTCTCCTGGCAGTGGGAACCCTGCTGCTTAAAATGACAGAAGATATCAGCTGGATGGGAGCTTTCTTTAACAGTGTATCGGCCAGGACAGCAGGATTTTCTACATATTCTGTGGGAAGCTTCAGCAATGCAGGACTGTTTGTCTTATGTTTTCTTATGTTCATAGGAGCATCTCCGGGATCAACAGGAGGTGGTATAAAAACAAGTACGTTTTTTGTGATGGCTCAGAAAGCCAGAGGTATGTGTACCAACGGGGTTACTGGAGCATTTAAGAGAAGTATTTCCAGCCAGAATGTTATGAAGGCTTTTACAATAACAATGCTTTCAGCCGCAGTAGTGGGCGTGTCTACGTTTCTGATGTGCGTTCTGGAGCCGGAATATAGTTTTATGCAGGTATTTTTTGAAATGGTATCTGCTTTTGGTACTGTCGGTCTTTCTACAGGAATCACTCCTGAACTGGGAATTGCGGCAAAGCTGGTGACAATACTGGTAATGTTTACAGGACGTCTTGGCGCGATTACCATGGTATCTATATGGAGTGATCACAAGGAGCCGAATATCAGGTATTCAGAGGAAACAGTAATAATAGGATAGGTATCCGTATTAATGGAAAGAAGAGGAAAAGAATATGTTTAAGAAAAAACCGGAAAAAGCTTATGCGGTAATAGGGCTTGGCCGTTTTGGAGAGGATTTGGCTATTATGCTTGCGGAATCAGGAAAAGAAGTGATCGTAGCAGACCGGGATGAAAACAAAATAAAAGAAATGAGGCAGTATACAGAGTATGCTTTCGTAGTTGAAAACTTAAATAAAGAAACTCTGAAGGAAATGGGAATCCAGAACTGTGACGTGGCTATAATCTGTATTGGTGAGCAGGTGGATATAAGTATACTGACGACTATGAGTGTTCTGGAGCTGGGAGTTCCCCGTGTGATTTCAAAGGCTCTCAGTGCAGAGCAGGGAGCTGTTCTGGAAAAGCTGGGTGCAGAGGTTGTTTATCCGGAACGCGATATGGCAGTCCGCCTTGGAAAAAAACTTTTGTCAGGACAGCTGATCGACTATGTCGCCCTGCTGCATGATGTGGAAATCCGACAGATCCAGGTGCCGGAAGGTCTGAATGGGAAAACAGTGGAAGAAATAGAGCTTCGTCAAAAATTTCGCCTGAATATTATTGCTATTGAAAATATAAGCGGAACAAATACAGAAGTAATTCCTGAGAATGTTCTGAAAAAGGATGATATTATTGTGGTTATTGGGAAGATTAAAAATATTAACAGTTTTGAAGAGTCTTTATAAAAACTGTTAACTTAACTCATTGTGCTACTTAAAATACGACTGCTTATCGACTCAAAATTGCCCAGA
>OBJQ01000345.1_pt1 | contig 39037 bp, 45 predicted proteins | sample 1519921 | NCBI WGS metagenome assembly OBJQ01 (sample SAMN04209244, study PRJEB22552) | human gut metagenome | biome: gut; material: feces | host: Homo sapiens | place: USA: Oklahoma
TACCACAATTTGCTAAAAAGATTGCAGAACTAGAAGCAGAAGGTGTTACAATCAAGGATGAGGTAGCAAGAGAATTAACTGAAAAAGGTTTATAAATCATATACAACAATAAGGGTCAATCTGATCCTTATTTTTATTATAAATAAGAAAATTTAAAGCATAATGCGTCATAAAACATTTAAATAAAACCATATTTATAAATTGACAATAAATAAAATTTATGTGTATCATTAATATGAATCAATAAAAAATATCTCATAGGAGGAAATAGAATGTATCAATACAAATATGTAAGAATCACTGTTCAAAGTCAAGGTTATGGTCTGATTAATGGCACAAGCTATGGAATTGGAGAATACCGTCAAATTATTGATAGTTGTGCTGCTAGTGGGTGGCGCTATGTAGGGTATATTCCAGTTAAACAAAGGGGAACAGGGCATATTGAAGAAATGGATCTTATTTTTGAAAAAGAAATATACAAACATCTAAGAAATAATGAAGGCTGATGATTTTCATTGGTATAAAGATTTCTCTATGATACAATGATGTTAATAAGGAGCTTAAACAATGAAAATTTTATTTAACATATGTAAAGGATTATCTATTGGATTAACAATAGGAGCACTCTTAGGAACAGTGAAGTGGTTTTTGACCAAGGCATCATATACCCCACAACAAGTAGAAAATATAAAAAAATTATTTTTGCAATTTTCAAAGTTTTTAAAAGTATTTACTTTTTTATTGTTAGGATTAGGGTTTATTTGGTGTTGTTATTTTTTAGTATTGGCTATTATTTTCCCAACACAATCTGATTATGCTAGTAATATGGCTGAATTAATTGTAGCAGTATTAAGTGTTATTTCTATTCTATTTGCTTTTGTTGAATTTACGAAAAGAGATAAGTCGTGATGAAATATAAATGTTTAGTTTTAGATCATGATGATACCATTGTCAATAGTACAGCTACAATTCATTATCCAGCCTTTATAGAGTCCTTAAAAATATTGAGACCACACTTGACTTTAACTTTAGAAGAATATTTTTATTATAATTTTGAACCAGGATTCAGTGCATTCTGTCATGATGTTTTACATTTAACACAGGAAGAAATGGAATTTCAAACTCAAAATTGGTTGACCTCTGTTGATCAAAATATTCCTCTAGTTTATGAGGGCATAAAGGAAATCTTATGGGATTTCAAAAATGCAGGAGGTTATATTTGTGTTGTTTCACATTCCATGAAAGAAAATATTATCAGAGATTACAAATCCAACCATTTGCCTATGCCTGATCTTGTTTTTGGTTGGGAACAGCCAGCCCAACATCGCAAACCATCACCTTGGCCACTAGAAAAAATCAAAGAAGAATTCCAGCTTTCATCACGAGATATGGTTATGATTGATGATTTGAAACCTGGAAAAATTATGGCTGAATTGGTTGGAGTTGATTTTATTGGAGCAGGATGGGCCCATGAAATAGAGCCCATTCGTCACTATATGCAAGAAGCATGTCTTTATTATTGTAAGAATGTAAATGAACTGAAAAAAATTCTTTTTGAGGACGAATAAAAACTTGTTATTAATGATATATGATTAAAAAAAGAAAGGAAATAAATGAAATATGAAAACACTCTATGTCTCTGACTTGGATGGAACGCTTTTACGAAGTAATGAAACATTATCTGAATATACGAGTCAAACTATAAATCAACTTGTTGAAGAAGGGATGCTATTTTCTTATGCAACAGCACGTTCTTATAATACAGCACATAAAGTGACAAAAGGATTTCATGCTAAGATTCCATTGATTGTTTATAATGGAGCCTTTGTCAAAGATAATGTGACAGGTGAAATTTTGTTGTCCTATGATTTTTCTGATGATATTTTCCAGGTTTTAGATGATTTATTAGCACATCATATTTATCCTATTGTCTATTATACAGTTCAACAAGAAGAAAAGTTTTCTTATATCAAAGATAAATCAACTGAGGCAATGAAAGCATTTCTTAATACACGCAAAGGTGATTCTAGAGATTGTCCAATTAATCATGAAAAGGAATTTTATCAAAAACATATTTTTTATATTACATGTATTGATGAAGAAGAAAAACTTTTACCTTTTTATGAAAAATATCAAGATCAATACCGTTGTATCTTTCAAAAAGATATTTATACAAATGAACAATGGTTAGAAATTATGCCTAAAGAAGCGTCTAAATCAAATGCAATCATGCAATTAAAAAATTATCTTCATTGCGATAAAGTCGTTGTTTTTGGTGACGGACTAAATGATATTGATATGTTTGAAAAAGCCGATGAGAGCTATGCAGTTAGAAATGCTCATCCTCAACTGAAACAACTTGCTACTGGAGTGATTGATAGTAACGATGAAGATGCAGTAGCCAAGTGGTTATTACTGCATTATACAAATAATAAATGAAAAGGGGGAATTTGATGTTTTGTGATTATCATGTTCATAGTATTTTTAGTGATGATTCTAACTATGAGATGGAAAAGATTATTCAAGATGCAATAGCATTAAAAATGCAGGAAATATGTTTTACAGACCATGTAGATTATGGAATAAAAAAAGATTGGGATGATCCAACCTGTAATGAAAAAACAATTCTTAATGTAGATTATCCAAGATACTTCCAGGAGATAGAAAGATTACAAGAAAAATATCAAGATAAGATTATCATTAAAAAAGGACTTGAATTTGGAATACAAAGTACAACAATTCAAGATTTTCAAAAACTATATAATAGATATCCTATGGATTTTGTGATTTTATCTGTTCATCAAGTCAACAATCAAGAATTTTGGACTTATGAATTTCAAAAAGGACATAGTGAATATGAATACTATCAAGCTTATTATCAAGAAATGTATGATCTTGTAAAAAACTATCATGATTATAGTGTTATCGGACATATGGATATGTTAAAGCGTTATGATGATCATGATGGTTATCCAGCTTTTGAACAACATAAAGATATCATAACAAAGATATTACAAACAGTGATTGCAGATCATAAAGGTATTGAATTGAATACATCATCACGACGTTATGGTTTAGATGATCTTATGCCATCAACTGATATCTTAAAACTTTATTATGATTTGGGTGGAAGAATTTTAACAATTGGTAGTGATTCACATAAAAAAGAAGATTTAGGGGCACATATAGAAGCTTTAAAGAAGGAATTAAAAGCAATAGGTTTTGAATCTTTTTGTACCTTTAAAAAAATGAAACCTATTTTTCATCCTCTATAAGTTAGTCATTATAGAAAAATCATTTATCTTTATCATAACAAATCATTGAAAATATTTGTTTAAGTGATGAATTAGGAAAAGAAATATCAAGATTGATGCTTCACATTATCCCAATATTCAAATTGTCTTATTCCATGATTTGTGTTTTGATTGTTATAAGGGACTCTTGGCTGATAGTTTAAGAACATTCTTTTGTAATTTCAAGATTATCAAACAGTCAATATGAATACCCAATAACAATATGTTTTATTGTTTAGATACGCTATCAATCTCTCATTATTGATTGAAAAAGCAGATTTTAAAAAATATTAAAGTGTTTTATGAAATATATTTTCATTTTATAAAAAACAAAGATTAATTTTACAAAATCATGTATAATAAAAACAGCTATAGCAATTTAAGGGGATGTGGGAAATGACAAAACAAGAAATCAATATCTTAGTTCGGGAACTGAAGAAAATATTTGATATTGTTCGCTTGGTTGATGTGACAATTACGACACAATATTCATTAGATAAAAATGGTGAGCTTATTGAAGAACCATTTCGTTGTTTTTCTGTTTGGAATAAAAACGAACGTTGTGAAAACTGTATTTCAGCAAAAGCTTTTTCACAAAAGACACAGATGACAAAGTTTGAGTTTATTAATCATGATGTTTATCATGTTATTTCTAAATATGTGGAGATTGATGGGACACCATATATGTTAGAAATGGTATCTAAATTAAGTGATGAAACATTATTTAGTGCCTATGGACAAGAACAATTTGTTGATACAATTTCGACATATAATCGTAAATTATATGTTGATTCTTTAACGGGTGCGTATAATCGTCGTTATTTTGAAGATCAGTTGTTAGGGTTAAAAAACGAACATGCAGTGGCTATGATGGATGTTGATAATTTTAAAATGATTAACGACACCTATGGTCATAAAGCGGGTGATAAAGCATTAAAAACAATTGTGAATACAATTCAAAAAAACATGCGAAATACAGATGCTTTGATACGTTATGGGGGAGATGAGTTTTTAATTGTTTTTTCTGATGTTGCTGTGGATGTTTTTGGATGTCGATTAGAATCTATTAGAAAAGCGGTTCATGAAATTGTTATGGATGAATATCCTCAACTTCGTCTTTCTTTAAGTATTGGCGGAATTTATTCTATTAACGAAGATATTGATTTTATCAATGAAGCAGATAAAATGCTTTATGATGCTAAAAAATCAAAGAATGTTGTAAGATACAAAACATTGAATTAAAATCAGAAGAAACTCTGATTTTTTTGTGAATTGATGGTATATGTAGTAATTCTACATTATTTGCGTTATACTTGAGATGAAAAAGAAATATATGTTAATAAAACAAGGAAGGAGTCACTATATGGAATATCAATATCATGAAATCAATCATATGATAAAAAATCTTTCCTGTTTTTTTGATGTTGTGAGACTTGTGGATCCTATTCACTGTCATCGTATTGAAGTAGATCAAGGTATAACAAGAAAACAAAAGAAATGTTATGAAGTATGGAACAAAAGTGATCGCTGTGAAAACTGTATTAGTTATCAAGCTTATCAGCAACAAAAAAGATTAACAAAATTTGAATTATTAAATGATGAAATTTATTTTGTGATTTCTACTCCTTTACAAATAAGATTAGCTGATGATTCACTTTATAGCTGTGTTTTAGAAATGGTTGTAAAAAATTCTAACAAGATTTTAATGGGACATCTTAAAAATAATGATTATTTTGAAAATATTATTTTGTATGAAAAAAAGCTTTATGAAGATGCTTTAACTCAAGTATATAATCGTCGTTTCTATGCTGAAAAATCATTCTGTTATGGATATTATAATGACCGCCATGAAATTATTTTTATTGTGACTGATTTAAAAGGTTTTAAACAAATCAATGATCAATATGGACATATTGTAGGGGATACAATTCTTTATGAAACAGCTCAATTAATTTCAAGAACCATTCGTAAACAAGATTATGTGATAAGAATGGGTGGCGATGAGTTTTTAATAATTCTTGATCATAGTGATGAAGAAGGAGCTAGACGTGTTATTGATGAAATTAAAGAAAAATCATGTCATGAATTGATTTATGATCATGTAGAAAAGAAACATGTTATTTTAAATTTTGGGATGGCCTATGATGCTGATTTTGATGGCAGTGATGAAAGTATTAAAAAGTTGTATTATGAAGCTGATCAAAATATGTATCATGATAAAAAGATTAATCTAAAATAAAAGACTTGCAAAAGTCTTTTATTCATGTGTATAGTCTAAAATTTGAATTTTCTCACCTAAATCCTTTTTCACTAACTCTTTCATCTTTCTTGCAAAAGGACAAGGATAACCAATTGGAGTTCCTTTACCAATACAAGAAGTAAAAGCAATTGTATCTGCTCCACGTTTCACAAGTTCTCTTGCTCGTAAAATAGCGACTTTTCCAGGACAACCGCCACAATCAATAAAACCAATGATTTCTATATCTTCCTTAACATAAGAAAGAGCACCACTTTTTTCTTTGATGGTTTGAAAATCTCGCGTACCAGGACAAAAATTTTCTGTCTCTTTACAACGAATTAATCCTAATTTCATAAAATCATCTCCTCATACAATGGAGTATAGTCTTTTATGAAATAATGTCAAAATATATGCACTATCATTAATGAAAGGAAATGAAATATGATATTAACAAGTACCAGACTTATTTTAAGACATTTTCAAGAGGGTGATGAACAAGCTCTCTTTGATTTACTTAGTGATAAAGAGGTTAATACCTTTTTACCAATGTTTCCCCTTCAAAATCTTGATGAAGCGAAACATTATCTCAAAGAACATTATTTAGATAAATATCAAAAAAATTTAGGATATTACTATGCAATTTGTTTAAAAGAAAATAATTTACCAATTGGTTATATCCAGATGAGTGAAAGTGCGAGTCATGATTTTGGTTATGCTTTAAGAAAAGAATATTGGCATCAAGGAATAATGAGTGAAGCGGCAACAATCTTTATGGAGATGCTAAAACAAGAAGGCGTTTCTTTTATAACTGCCACTCATGATGTTTTCAATATCAATAGTGGTAAAGTGATGCAAAAAATAGGTATGACCTATCAGTATTCTTATACTGAAAGATGGATGCCTAAAGATAAAGATGTTACATTTCGTATGTATCAATCCAATTTCAAGAAACCACAGGATTGGGTTTATCTTGAATACTGGAATAAATATCCTCATTTTGTTGAAGAATTATAAGGGTTTGTTTTTCTTAGCTTCAATCGCTTTTTTGTAATAATCACATTTATATTCAATATGATTTAATATATTTTGTAAATCAGCCATTTGTTGTTTAACAATTTCACGACGTTGATAAAACATCTCTTGACGTTTTTCTAATGTATCATCGCCCTCTAAACACCATTGACTAAAGATTTTAATATCCTTAATCGGCATACCTGTTTCTTTTAAACATTCAATCGTTTTTAACATATTGATATCTTCATCAGAAAACTGACGTATTCCTGATTGACGTTCAACAAAAGGAAGTAAACCTTCTTTATCATAATAACGAATTGTCGAAGGTGTTAGGTTAAACATTTTAGCAACTTCACCAATAGTATAATACATTTTATCTTCCTCCTTTCTATACATTAAGTATAGCATGGAGGATTTTTTTATCAATCATTATTGACTTAAAGTTAACTTCAGGTGATAAAATTGAACACGGTTCTTATTTTCTGTCTATAATTGTTGGCGTAAAATCTTTAGAAAATATTGTGAAGCTCGTGAAAAGACTTGATATTTTTTCCAGACAAGTGCCATTCCAACGGTTAAAGTAGGTGATAGGGGACGAAAACATAGTGAGCTATCACCCGTTGTATTAACTAGTTTATCCAAACATAAAGCATAACCCATTCCTTCTTCAACCATTAATGAAGCATTATAAATTAGGTTATAAGTAGCAATGATATTTAACTTTTCAAATTCACCATTCATCCAACCAGAAAGTTCATTATTGACCATTTCTTGCCTTGAACAAATGATTGGCTGATTTATCAAATCATCAGGTGTAATAACATCAAGTTGAGCCAATGGACTATCTTTACGCATTAAAACACCCCAAGTATCATAAGCCGGCAATTTAATGAAATCATACTTAGACATATCAGCAGGATCAAGAATAATTCCAAAATCAATCAATCCATTATCTAATTTTTCAATCACATCTTGTGCATTACCGCTATAAAGATGAACTTTGATAAGTGGATGAATAGATTGAACTTGTTGAACAGTTCGAGCAATAAAACGCATTGCATCTGTTTCACCACCACCAATATAAATATCTCCCTTTAGTATTGATTCATTTGCCATCATTTCAAGTTCAGTCTTTTCTACAAGATTCGTAATTTCCTCAGCTCTTTTTCTAAGTAACATACCATCTTCTGTTAAAATAATCTTACGATTTCCACGAATAAATAAAGTTTTCCCTAATTCTTCTTCCAACTCTTTTATTTGTCTTGAAAGTGTGGGTTGAGTAATATGTAAATATTCAGCAGCCTTTGATATATTTTCTTCACGTGCAATCGCTAAAAAATATTGTAAAACTCTTAGTTCCATTATCATAACCTCCTATTTTTATTATATACAATTTCATATGCTTTTCAAGCATAACAAATTATTTAATATAGGTATTTGATATTTGTAAGTTAGAGACATAAAATAGAAGCGAGGAGTGATGAAGAAGAAAATGAAAAAGCAAGATATAACAATTTGTTTAACAGATGCTGGCTGTCAGCTTGATATGATTCAACAGTTTCTAGAAAAAGAAGATCAAGATGAAAGATTAATTTTATTAAAAAAACAAAAGTGTTGTTTATTAGAAAAGCTACATATGATTCAAAAACAAATTGATTGTTTAGATTATTTTATATATACATTAAAAAAGGAGAATCAAGAATGAAGAAAAATGTTTTAGTGATTTCAACAAGCCAAAGAGTTAAAGGAAATTCTGATACTTTGGCACAATCTTTTTATCAAGGCGCAAAAGCATCTGGTCATCATGTTGAGATGATTTCTTTAGCTCATCAAACTATCTCATTTTGTAAAGGATGTCTTGTTTGTCAAAAGTCACAGCCATGTGTGATTCAAGATGATGCAAATGTAATTGTTGAAAAAATGCAGAAAGCCGATGTTATTGTGTTTTCAACACCGATTTATTTTTATGAAATGAGTGGTCAAATGAAAACCCTGATTGATCGAACAAATCCCTTATTTATAAAAGATTATCAATTTAGAGATATATATTTGCTTGCTACAGCTGCAGATGAAGATGAATCAGCTATCGATGGAGCAATCAAAGGGTTAGAAGGATGGATTGCTTGTTTTGAAAAATGTCAGTTAAAAGGGGTCATCAAAGGTGTTGGGGTTGATCAGTATGGTGAAGTAAACAATCATCAAGAACTTTTAGAAAAAGCTTATCAAATGGGGAAAGAGATTGTATGAGAAAAATTCTTTTACTTTGTTTAGCCGCTTTTATTTTCTTAAGTGGATGTTCAAAGACATCTCAAGCAATCAAACAAACACCCCGTATAAAGGAGTGTGATAAGATGTATATGCGTATTAATCAACATATTTTTGAAGTGCATCTTTATGATAATCCAACAGTTCAAGCATTGAAAACTTATTTACCTATGAGTGTGACAATGAAAGATTTACATCAGAATGAGAAATATCATTATTTTAATCAATCATTACCCACTCAAATCGAAGATATTGATTATATCCATACAGGTGAATTGATGTTATTTGAAACAAACTGTTTGGTATTATTCTATGATGATTTTTCAACAAATTATGCTTATACAAGAATCGGATATATTGAAAATAATGATGAAATTAAAAATATATTAGGAGAAGGTCAGGTAGAAGTTGAATTTCTGCTTGATGATTAAGGAGGAAAAATGATGGAACATATAAAACAAAACTATTTAAGTGGAGAAAGAGCACTTTTTAAAAGCCAAGGATTAAAAATTGAAAATTCAGTCTTTGCCGATGGAGAGTCACATTTAAAAGAAAGCAAAAATCTTGATATCAATCAAACTATATTCAAATGGAAATATCCTTTATGGTACTGTCAAAATGTAAAAGTAAAGCATTCAACGCTTTTAGAAACAGCTCGTTCAGGAATTTGGTATACGCATCACATTGATATCAGTGATACAACAATTGAAGCTCCTAAAACATTTAGAAGATCAAGTGATATATATTTACACAATGTTGACATGCCACTTGCTTTAGAATCATTATGGAATTGTCATAATGTTAAACTTGAACATGTTCAAGCAAGAGGAGATTATTTTGGAATGAATAGTGAAAATCTTGTGATTGACCATTTGCATTTAACAGGAAACTATTGTTTTGATGGTGGGAAGAATATTGAAGTCCATGATTCTATATTGATATCTAAGGATGCTTTTTGGAATTGTGAAAATGTGACAGTTTATGATTCAACGATTATTGGTGAATACCTTGCCTGGAATAGCAAGAATGTGACTTTTATTAATTGTACTATCGAGAGTTTACAAGGATTATGTTATATTGAAAACTTGAAAATGATCAATTGTACGTTGATGAATACAACTTTAGCTTTTGAATATTGTGAAAATATTGATGTAGAAGTGATTTCGCATGTTGATAGTATTATGAATCCAATCTCTGGAACAATTAAGGTTCAAAGTGTTGGAGAATTGATTATGGATGAGACAAAGATTGATCCTCATGCTACACAAATAATTACGAATGACGCTTTTGTTTCCCAAGAAAAAACAAGAGAATGTGTTTGTAGTTAGGGAGGAATAAAAATGAGTTATGATTTTTCAAAACTTACAAATCGCTTTGATAGTTATTCTATGAAATGGGATGTAGCACCACAAGTTCTTCCAATGTGGGTTGCAGATATGGACTTTGAAACGGCTCCTGAAATTGTTGAAGCTTTACACAATCGAGTGAATCATAAGATTTTTGGTTACAATATTGTACCAGATGAATTTTTTGAAAGTATTCAACATTGGTGGAAGAAAAGACATCATTTTCTAATGGAAAAAGAATGGATGATGTTTTGTACAGGGGTTGTTCCAGCTATTTCATCAATTGTAAGAAAGTTGACAACAGTGGGTGAGAATATTTTAATTCAAGCACCAGTCTATAACATTTTTTATAATTCTATTTTAAATAATGGACGACATGTTTTATCAAGTGATCTTATTTATGATGGACATGAATATACAATAGATTTTGAAGATTTAGAAAAGAAGTTAGCTTTACCCCAGACAACAATGATGATTCTTTGTAACCCACATAATCCGATTGGAAAAATATGGAGTCAGGAAACATTAAAAAGAATAGGAGATTTATGTGCTCGACATCATGTTTTGGTTGTCTCTGATGAAATACATTGTGATATTATTGCACCTGGTAGGGAATATATTCCTTTCGCGAGTGTCTCAAAGACCAATTTAAATAACAGTATTACATGTATTGCCCCAACGAAAGCCTTTAACTTAGCGGGCTTACAAAGTGCCTGCATCGTTGTTGAAAATGAGGTAATAAGACAAAAAGTCAATCGTGGAATCAATACAGATGAAGTTGCTGAACCCAATAGCTTTGCAATTACGGCTGCAATGAGTGCCTTTAATTATGGTGAGAAATGGTTAGATGAATTAAATATTTATATTCAAAATAACAAACAAATAGCATGTCAGTATATTGAAGAAAACTTACCTATGTTACATGTTGTTTACAGTGAAGCAACTTACTTGTTATGGATTGATTGTTCAAAAGTAACAGATGATAGTGTTGAACTTGTAGAAGCTATTAAGAAAAAAACAGGACTATATTTATCTGATGGATATGAATATGGCGAAAATGGCAAAGCTTTTGTGAGAATGAATGTAGCTTGTCCTCAAATGCGATTGATGGATGGACTTAAGCGTTTACGTGAAGGAGTGATTGATTATCAACAAAATATGAAATAGAGTAAAAAAAGCCTTGCCTTAGAGTTAACTTTAAGTTATATAATAATGATATGAGGAGAGTGAAAAAATGAATCAAAAGAAATTAGGTTTTGGATTAATGCGTTTACCATCATTAGATGAAAATGATCCATCAAAGATTGATCTTGAAGAAACAAAGAAAATGGTTGATACTTTTATTGAAAGAGGTTTTACTTATTTTGATACAGCTTGGATGTATTGTGGATTTCATAGTGAAAATGCGGCAAAGGCAGCTTTAGTTGATCGTTATCCTAGAGATAGTTATACATTAGCAACAAAGCTACATTCTGGCTTTATTCATACCAAAGAAGATCGTGATCGTATTTTTAATGAACAATTATCAAAAACAGGCGTTGAATATTTTGATTATTATTTATTACATGATATTAATACACATAGTATTGAGGTTTACAATGAATTAGATTGTTTTAATTGGATTATTGATAAAAAGAAACAAGGACTTGTAAAAACAATTGGTTTTTCTTATCATGATGGACCTGAATTATTAGATAAAGTTTTAAGTGAACACCCAGAATTTGAATTTGTTCAATTACAAATCAACTACTTAGATTGGGATAGTGTGGGAGTTCAATCAAGAAAATGTTATGAGGTTGCCTGTCAACATCATAAACCAGTTATTGTCATGGAACCAGTAAAAGGCGGAACGCTTGCTAAAGTCCCTCAGGAAGTTGAAAACATGTTTAAAAACTATCATCCAGAAATGTCAATTCCTTCATGGGCTATTCGTTTTGCAGCAAGCTTAGATAATGTCATGATGGTATTAAGTGGAATGAGCCATATGGATCAATTATTAGACAATACAAGCTATATGAGTGATTTATCACCATTAAATGATGAAGAATATCAATTGATTCATCAAGCTGTCAATATCATCAATTCAACCATTACTGTACCTTGTACAGGTTGTGCATATTGCGTTGATGGGTGCCCTATGAATATAGCCATCCCTAAATATTTTTCATTATATAATGCTGATTTGCAAGAAGTTGAAGAAAAAGGCTGGACACCACAAGGCGAATACTATGCTAATTTAACAAAAACATTTGGGAAAGCCAGTGATTGTATTGCTTGTGGTCAATGTGTTGGAGTTTGTCCTCAACATCTACCAATTATTGAATATTTACAAGATGTTGCTCAACACTTTGAAAAATAAAATTTTTAGGAATATTAAAAATGAGAGGTATGTCTCTCATTTTTTATTGCTTATTTTTAAAGTTTTCTCCCCATACATACATAGCATCTAAAATTGGCTTTAAACTCATCCCTAATTCTGTTAAAGAATATTCAACATGGGGAGGGACTTCAGCAAAAACATCACGCTTAACCAAACCATTAGCTTCCATATCTCTTAAATTAGAAGTTAAAACCTTTTGTGAAATATGTCCAATTGATTTTTTTAACTCACCAAAACGCTTTGTTCCAGTAAGCAGCTCACGAATAATCAAAACTTTCCAACGATTACTAATCAGTAACAGAGTTGTTTCAACTGGACAGGTGGGCATTTGATTTTCCATTTTTCGACCTCCTTAGTATCAAAAAGAAACTATAAAACAAAATTGTAACTACTTTACAATTCATCTCTTTCATCCTATTATAAACTTATCAAGACATCAAAACAATAGGAGAAAACCATCATGAACCAACAAGAAAGATTAGACTATCTACTCAAATATTTTTTCAATGAACTTCATATTGAATATTCCAAAAAACAAATTCAAAATCCTCACGAAACACTCCGTGCTCTTATGAATATCCGTCCACCTCAAATGGTTGATAAGAAAACTCAAGAAATACTAGATGATTACTTACATACCGAAATTCAAAACAAAGGAATTATAAAATTAAGTGATTTAAAGCCAATGAAAGATCATTTATATTTGTATCAAGGAGATATCACATGTTTAAAAGTTGATGGCATTGTCAATGCAGCAAATTCACAAATGTTAGGATGTTTTATTCCTTGTCATCATTGTATCGATAATGCCATACATACTTATGCAGGTATTCAGCTAAGAAATAGATGTGATGAACTCATGAAACAAAGAGGAAAACCTTTAGCAACTGGCGAAGCACTAATAACATTAGGTTATAATTTACCAAGTCATTATATTATTCATACAGTAGGACCTATCATTGATAAGCAAGTGACTTTAAAAGATGAAGAACTGTTAAGATCATGTTATCGGGAATGTTTGAATTTAGCTCACGCTTATCAACTTCAAAGTCTAGCTTTTTGTTGTATATCAACGGGTGAATTTCATTTCCCTCATCAATTAGCTGCGCAAATTGCCCTTCAAGAAATTGAAACATTTTTAAAAGAATCTTCAATGGATATTGTCATAAATGTATTTAAAGATGAGGATTTGCATATTTACCAAAAATTATTAGGAGAATAAACATGGATAAAATTTTAAAAATCAAACAAGCATTGACACAAGCTGATGCGATTGTTATTGGAGCAGGAGCAGGATTATCTACAGCAGCAGGTTTATCTTATCAGGGAGAAGATTTCCAAGAACATTTTTCTGACTTTATTGCAAAGTATCATTTTCAAGATATGTATACAGCTGGTTTCTATCCATTTTCAACTTTAGAAGAATACTGGGCATATTGGTCTCGTCATATTTATTATCATCGTTATGATCAACCTTTTAGACAAACTTATTTAGATTTATTAAAGTTAGTTAAAGATAAGAATTATTTCATCATCACAACAAATGTTGACCATCAATTTCAAATTCATGGCTTTGATCATACCCGTTTATTTTATACACAAGGGGATTATGGGTTGTGGCAATGTTCTCGTCCATGCCATCAACAAACCTACGATAATGAAATGACTATCAGAGAAATGATGCAAAAACAAAAGAATATGAAAATACCAACAGATTTGATTCCTTATTGTCCATACTGTGGGGCACCTATGACAATGAATTTACGCATAGATCAAACCTTTGTTGAAGATGCAGGTTGGCATCAAGCCAAAGCCCGTTATGAACAATTTTTATACCAATATCAACAAAGCAAGATTGTTTATTTAGAAATGGGGGTTGGCTATAATACCCCAGGAATTATTAAATATCCTTTTTGGCAATTTACAAAATCGAATCCTCAAGCCACTTATATTTGTATTAATCAAGAAGATATCAGTTGTCATGAATCTATTTATCAGCAAGCTATTTTAATGAAAGCCGATATTCATCAAGTTATAGAAAGTCTTTTAAGTGATTAAATTTCATCTCACCAGTTTTCATTGTTTACGAATCACTTATAAAAGAAAGTCAATGAATATGCTAATGTATTGAATTGGAGTTTCTTTTTTTAATTGGAAATAGTAAAATAAAAACAAGGGAAGGTGAGAGGATGATAGCACTAGCAAGTGATTTTGATGGAACAATTTATTTTGGTGAAAAACAAGGCTTTTATCAATCGGATTTGGATGCAATTATTGCTTTTCAAAATGCTGGAAATCTATTTGGAATTTGCACGGGACGACCTCTCGTAGGTATTGAACCAGTAATGAAAGGAAAAATTGATTTAGATTTTTATATTTTAAGTAGTGGAGCAGTGGTCTTAGATAAACATCAAAATATTCTCTATAAAAAATGTTTACCTAGAGAAGTATTCAATGAGATTTATAAAACTTATCACCAAGATGTTGAAATAGGCATTCAGGCAAATCAAAAAATGTATGCTTTTCATCAATTAAAAATGCCAATGGAACAAATCATTATTTCTTCACCAGATGATATAAAAGGTGATGATATTTTTTGTTTATCTATTGATGGCAAAAATGAAGAAAATGCAGCTAAAATATGTCAAGATATTACGACACGTTTTGGAGATGTTGTTGATAGTTATCAAAATATTGAATATATTGATATTGTTGCAAAAGGGTGTTCTAAGGGTGAGGCAATAAAAAAATATAAAGCAATTCAAGGAATTGATGTGATTGGAGGAATTGGTGATTCATACAATGATTTGCCAATGTTAGACAATGTTGATCAAGCATTTTCATTTTTCCGTTCACCAGCAATTGTTCAAGAATCTGCTGATCATCTGGTTTATAGTGTTTGTGATGCACTTATGATATTTATGAATGAACGATGAGGAAACTCATCGTCCTTTGCATTTTGATATAAAACTGTTTTTCTTTATTTATTTCGTGTTATAATAGGAAAGAAAGAAGAAGGAGGATAGTGTTCATGTTAAAAAAAATATCTCTATGCATCATAACATTATCATTATTTCTTTTTGGCTGTCAGTCAGAAAAAAAGAAATATCCTAGTGAATATCCTTCTTCAAAAAGTTATAGTGAAAAGGATATTTTGTATCCACAAAATTCAAAACAACAGATTTTATCATCTTCTATTGCAATCGTTGATTATTCACATACCGATTTAGGATATATCATGGCATATTTAAGTCATGAAAATAAAAAGCGTGTGAAAATTCAGATTACATCTTCACAAAATGAACAAACATATAATTATGATTTAGTCAGTTTAGAACCCATTGCTTTTCCTTTACAAATGGGAAATGGAAAATATATGATTAAAATTCTAGAAAATATTCAAGGAAAACAATATGCGATTGTGAAAACTTTAGAAATAGATGTGCAAATCAAAGATGAATTATCACCTTTTCTTTATCCTAATCAATTGGTAAATTATCAAAAAGGTGATTCAATAACTCATAAGGCTATTGAAGTTGTGAAAAAGGATGATAATGATTTACAACGGATCAAAGATATCTATACTTTTGTAGCTGATTATTTAACCTATGATGATCAAAAAGCTGCAGAAGCAAATGAAAAATATATATTACCAGATTTAAATGAATTATTAAAAGTAAAAAAAGGAATATGTTTTGATTATGCTGCGCTGATGGTTGCTATGTTACGAATCAATCATATTCCTGCGCGTTTGATTTGTGGGAATACAGATGTTGAATATCATGCCTGGGTAGAAGTTTATTTAAAAGGAAAAGGCTGGGTGAATCCAGATATATTTATGGATGAAAAAACGTGGACAAGAATGGATCCAACATTTGCGAGTTCTAAATTTGATTATGATGGTCAATATGATGCAATCTATTATTATTAGGAGGATGAAAAGATGAAATTAAGCTTTGAAGAAAAAGAAACTTTTGCCAAATCAATGGCATTGATTATAAATGCTGGTTTTGATATTTATCAAGGAATTGATATGATTGAACAATCAGAAGATAATCCCCGATTAAAGACAGTTTTAAAAGAAGTTTTAGAAAACTTACAAGAAGATACAACTTTAAGCCAAGCTATCTCAAAAACTCAAGCTTTTGATGATTATATGGTTCATTTATTAGAAGCTGGAGAAATCAGTGGACATTTAGATGGAGTCATGTCATCATTATCAGATTATTATCAACGTATGAAAGATATGTCATCATCTTTGAAACAGGCAATCACTTATCCAATTGTTTTATTATTGATGATGCAAGTGGTTGTTGGAGTCATTGTTTTTAAAGTTCTTCCCATCTTTCAAGGTGTTTTAAAAAGTCTTGGTGGAGAGCTTTCTACTTATGCTTATACGTTTATGAAATGCGGTCAGATTTTTTCATTCATGGGTTTTTTAGTTTTAACCATAGTCTTTATAAGCTTAATTTCTATTTTCATTTATGCCAAAATCAAACATGTTGATTTATTAAGTGTCTTTATTTATCGTATGCCCTTTATGAAGAAGCTTTCTTATGCTTTAAGTCATGCCCAAATGACTTATGCTTTTTCGATGTTTATATCAAGTGGTTATGAATTTGAAGATGCTATTCAATATACTCTCCCTTTAATTGAAGAAAAGCAATTAAAAGAAAATCTTAAAAAATGTCTAGTTGATTTACAAGCAGATATGCCTTTTGAAGAAACCCTCGCAAATAATCAAATCTATCATGGTATGAAACTCAATATCTTACAAGTGGGAATTAAAACTGGTCAAGTCGATCAAATCTTTCAGCAATTATCAATGACTTATCAAGATGAAGTGAATGAATCCATTGCTCATTTTTTAAATGTTATTGAACCAACAATGGTGACTTTCTTATCAGTTATTGTAGGAATTGTATTACTTTCAGTTATGTTACCAATTGTGAGTATTTTATCATCATTGTAGGTGAATGTTATGAAATTATTATTGAAATGTTTATTTATTCTAGCTTTTGTGGTTTTGGTTGTTTTAGGGGTACAATATGCTGATGAGTATTCTAAGGATGAAGATTTAAAGAGAGTAAATGATACAATCTTACAATTAAGTTTAAAATGTTATAGTATTGAAGGAAAGTATCCTCAAGATATTGAATATTTAAAGAAAAATTATGGCTTATTGGTTAATGAAGATGATTATCATATTCTTTATCATTTTGAAGGAGATAACTTAAAACCAACGATTAGAGTCTATGAAAAGGAGAATGATTATGAGTAGACAATCACATATTCAATCCTTAATGAATTTATTATTGATTCTCATCTTTGTGATTGGTTCATTCTTTATCATATCGAGTGAAATACAAGGCTATCAAAATATTCATGAAAGTATTTTACAACAAGAAGATTTAACCATTCCCTTATCCTATATTCATACCAAACTTAAAGAAAATGAAAATCAGCAAATGATTCAAGTCAAAACAATCAATCAACATCCTTGTCTTATTATTCAAAACCAAAAAACAATAACATATATTTATTATCAAGATGGTTATTTACAAGAAATATATGCTGATAGTCAATATACACCACTCTTTAGTGAAGGCGAAAAACTTTTTGCAATCGATGATTTTCAAATTTCTTATGATCATCAGCTTTATACTTTTATTGTGACAAAACATCAAAGAAGTGAACAGTTAACTGTTTATATACATCGTTAGGAGGAGATTTTATGAAGTCAAAAGAACATTCTTTTTCATATTTAATGGAACTGATAATTGTAATCTTCTTCTTTGCTATTTCAACAACATTCTGTGTCACTTTTATTGTTCAAGCAAAGCAGCGTCAAGCACAAGCAACATCTTTATCGCAAACTTTATTAAAAGCAGAAAGTATGATTGCTACGATGCAGGCCCATCCCAAGATTGCTCCAGATCAACTATTTGATGTTCAAAAGATTGATGATTCTACTTATCAAGGTGACCATTTTTCGCTTATTATCTATCAAGATGAAGTGAAACATGGTGTCATTAAAATTTATGAGGATGATAAATGTTTAAATGAACTTCCTTTTGTGATTGGAGGAAATCATGATGAGTAAAGAAAAACAAGAATTTCATATGAGTATTGGGGCTCCAAGTATATTTATGCTTTTTGTGGTTTTAGTCATGTTGATTTTAGCTACCCTTGCTTCATTAAGGGCACATTCATATTATGAGTCAACCTTACGACAAATGAACTTAACAAAACAATACTATCAGGCACAATCTCATCTTTTGACAGTCTATGAACAATTAGAGCCAAAAGATATTGAACAACAATTAAAATCAAAGAATATTCATTATATTTATCAAAATCAAAAGTATTGCTTGATTGATTCAATTAATGAAGATCAGGATTTAAAATTAACTTTTCAAGTGCAAGATGAAAATCTACACATTGTTTCTTTTCAAACAGAAAATAAGGAGGTAGAGGATGGAAACTAGAAAATTATTAGAAGATGTCATCACAATGAATGCATCAGATGTCTTTATTATCGCTGGGTCGCCTTGTGCAATCAAAAAAGATGGACATATTGAGATGTATAATGATATAAAATTGTCACCTCAAGATACTGAAAATATTATTCGTGAAATATATCATATTGCCCATAAAGATGATATTGATAAATTGATAGAAATAGGAGATGCCGATTTTTCTTTTTCTATTTCAAATGTTGGACGTTTTCGTGTAAATGCTTATAAGCAAAGAAACTCTTTATCCGCGGTTATCCGTGTGGTTCAATTTGCTTTACCTGATCCTTTGGCTTTACATATTCCAACATCATTAATTGATTTATCAAAGGCTAAAAAAGGAATGGTTTTAGTGACAGGTCCGGCTGGAAGTGGGAAGTCTACAACCTTAGCTTGTATGATTGACCAAATCAATCGTAATCGGAATACACATATCATTACCATTGAAGATCCGATTGAATATTTACATAGCCATCAAAAAAGCATTGTTTCTCAACGTGAAGTCTATCATGATACATTAGACTATGTTTCGGCTTTAAGAGCTGCTTTAAGAGAAGCACCGGAAGTTATTTTGGTTGGAGAAATGCGTGATTTAGAAACTATTGAAACAGCGATTACAGCAGCGGAAACCGGACATCTGATTTTATCTAGTTTACATACTGTGGGTGTCGCCAATACGATTGATCGTATTATTGATGTTTTTCCTTCTACTCAACAACAACAAATTCGTGTTCAATTATCAATGGTTTTAAATGCAGTTGTTTCTCAACAGCTATTACCTAGTGTTGATGGAAAAATGATTCCTGTTTTTGAGGTCATGATATGCAATCAAGCCATTAGAACTTTAATTAGAGAAGGTAAGACACATCAAATAGATAATGTGATTGCTTCTCAAAAACAAGCAGGAATGATAACAATGGATGATGCAATTGTAGAGTTATATAAACAGGGAAAAATAAGTCAGGAAACAGCACTTATGTATGCCAGTCATCCAGGCAATATAGAAAAGAAATTATAAGTAGTAAATATATTATGTTATAACTTTTTAGATTTGTTTTATTTTGTTATGGAATTTGTGATATTTTAGAGTATAATAAAATGTGGGAAGAAATTGATGATAGGTAAGCAACTCAATACTTAAAAAAGAATGGAGATGAATTTATGAAAAAAGGGACAGTTTTAAATGTCCATACATTAGGTAAATTAAAAATTTCATGTGGTGATATTGTTTTTCCATTAGAAAGACAAAGAAGTGCTCAAGTTGAATTACTGATTATCTATTTAATATTAAATAGAGATCAAAGCTTAAACGCTACACGTTTGATAGATTTCTTATGGCCAAAGGGGAATTCTGATAAACCAGAAGGGGCTTTAAGAAATTTGGTTTATCGTGCTCGTAAAGAAATGAAGCGTTTTTGTGATGATATAAGCTGTATTCAATCTTTAGGCAAAGGATATAATTGGAATCTAGAAGTTGAGTGTAAAGTTGATTATGAAGATTTAGTGAAACTTGCTAATCGTATTCAACAGGAAAAAGATGTTTCAAAAAAATATAGCCGATGTCTACGTTTATTAGAAAAATATGTCAACCAATTCCTACCAGAATTCTTAGATAATCCTTGGGTTGAACAAATGAATAGAACATTACACACGCATTGTTTAGAAGCTTTTATTGATACACTTGATTGTTTATTAGAAGCGAAACGATATGAAGATGTCTTAAAATTAACTGAACATTTAAATGCACAACAATTCTCTGATACAAAAATCTATGAAGCAAGACTTTATAGTTATTACAAAACGAATCAAATTGATGTAGCATTAGCATATTATCGTCAAAATATAGACACATATTTTCATCAAAAGGGAATACCAATGTCTGCAAGAATGACGGAAATTTATCAGTTGATTTTAAATACTATTCCTTCTTCTGAAATCAATGTTGTTGAATTAGAAGATAATCTTGTTGGTGATAATCATTCTGATTCTACTTTCTATTGTGACTTTGATGTTTTTAAAAACATTTATCAAGTTAATCTACGTTCAGCAAAGCGTTCAATGGATGCACGGGTTTTAGCTTTACTTACTTTAAGCGATTCTAAAGATTGTTTATCTGAACAAGAAGTTTTAGAAGAAGTTGACATATTAAGAGATGTTATTGCTAAGAGTCTGAGAAAGAATGATGTTTTTTCTAAGTTTAATATGACTCAATTTGCTTTAATTGTTGCTTCTCATGAGATAGATGGTGCAAGTATCGCGGTTGAAAGAATTCAAGAGGAATATAATAAGCAGAAGAAACACCCTGAAATGATTTTAAAATCTGAGTTGAAAAAAATATTTTAAAAAATGGCCATCATGATGATGGTCATTTCTTATGCGATTTTTTCCATTCTTTGATTTGTTGTAAGCGTAAAGCAACTTTGGCTTCACTTCCCTGGTTGGTTGGCTGATAATAAGTACGGTCACTTAAAGCTTCAGGCAAGCAAGTCATAGTGGTTAATTTATCAGCATATTCATGAGCATATTGATAGCCTTTACCATAATTTAAATCTTTCATTAATTTTGTTGGAGCATTACGTAGATGCAAAGGAACTCCTTGAGAAAGAGTTTCTAAGGCATCCTTTTTTGCTTTTTCATAAGCCATATATAAAGCATTTGATTTGACTGATAAAGAAAGATAAGTAACGGCATGGGTTAAATGAACACTACATTCAGGCATACCGATAAAATGACAGGCTTGATAACAAGCAACAGCAATCTGTAAGGCATGACTATCAGCCATCCCAATATCTTCACTAGCAAAACGAACAAGTCTCCTTGCAATATATAAAGGATCCTCACCAGCTTCTAACATACGTGCTAACCAATAAATTGCCGCATCAACATCACTATTACGCATAGATTTATGTAAAGCAGAAATGAGATTATAATGTTCTTCACCTTTTTTATCATAGAGTAAAGATTTATGACTTGTACATTGTTCAACAATTTCTTTAGAAACAAGCGTTTTTTGATTTTGTCTTTCTCCATTAAAAACAGCCATTTCTAGTGTATTTAAAGCAACTCTCGCATCCCCATTAGCAAAGCTTGCAATCATGTAAAGTGTATCTTCATCGATTTGGATATCTTCATTTTTAAACCCTCGTTCATCATTTAAGGCATGATGTAGAAGTTCTAAGATATCTTCAGTTTCTAAGGCATGAAGAACAAAAACTTTACAGCGTGATAGAAGTGCTGAATTGATTTCAAAAGAAGGATTTTCAGTGGTTGCCCCAATTAAGACAATACTTCCTTTTTCAACATAAGGTAAAAAAGCATCTTGTTGTGCTTTATTAAAACGATGAATTTCATCGACAAAAACAATAGTCTTTATTCCTAGTGCTTGTTTTTGACTTGCTTGTTTCATCACTTCTTTAATATCTTTAATCCCGCTTGTAACTGCAGAAAAATTAATAAATTCAGCTTTTGAAGTTTGAGCAATAATTTGCGCAAGAGTTGTTTTCCCAACTCCTGGAGGACCCCAAAAGATCATGGAAGATATTTGATCATTTTCAATAAATTGTCTTAAAAGTTTTCCTTTGCCTACTAAATGTTTTTGACCAACATAATCATCTAAGCTTTGTGGTCTTAAACGATTGGCTAAAGGGTCTTGATTTTGAAATAATGATGTTTGTTGCATGATATCACCGGCTTTCTTGGTAGTATTGTAGCACTTTTTTTAAAAACTGGCTATGGTAGAAATGGTAAAGATAATCAACAAAAAATTATTTTGTGACGATTTTGTTATTTTGTTGTTATTTTGATATAACAATATTATAATAAATATAGGGAAGGTGGAGATTTTTGATGAAAAAAGCCAAATTGCTCTATATTTTTCTTTCAATGGCGCTTATTTTATCCCTTCTTGGTTGTACACAAAATCACAAAACTGGAAAAGTGAAAGAATATGCAACGTATCAGGAAGTAACTTTGAGTCTATATTCAACAAAATTAATGAATAGCCAAGTTTGGAGTCATAGTATCATGGCTAAAGATCAAACAAAAATGCGCATCAAGGAAGAAGTCGCAGCTTATTATACATTAAATGGGAGTAGTCAAGAATATCGTCAATATATCTTAAATCAATTAAAGAGTGAATCTCCAGAGGTTGATCTTTATATCTTACAAAATGAAGATGTTATAGAGTATCAAAGGGCAGGACTTCTACCACGTATTCGTGATTTCACTCATTCAATCTCTTTATCTGAATATGCGTATAGGCAAGTCACTGATGGAAATGATTTTTTTTGTATACCTTTATTGATGACTGGTTATGGATTTTATTGGAATCTTGATTTACTAGAACAATATGGATTATCTGTTCCTAAACAAAAAGATGAATTTCTGGCGGTTTGTGAAACACTAAAGAAAAATGGAATTACACCTTATGTTGCTCATAAAGACTATGCTTTGGTTGTTCCTGCATTAGTTATTGGTTTAAGTGAAATTTATGAATCATCTGATAAAGAAGCATTACTTCATGATTTAGCGACTGGAAAAACTAAAATCAGTGATTATATGAAAAAGGGATTTGAATTTGTTCAATTATTAATAGATAAAGGGTATATTGATGTCAATGATGCAAAACATCGTAATGCCAAAGATGCTGGAATAGATTTTGTTAATGGAAAAGGTGCATGTCTATGTCATTGCCTACAATTAGATATGTCTAAAGCTTCATTTGAATATCAGATGACAGGGATTCCTTTATCAGAAAAAGGCGCAATGGCAGTTGTTGGAACAGCTCGTCATTTAACTTATAATACACATAGTCCAAAAGCTGAATATGCTAAAGAATTTATTGATGAAGTTTCTAAAAAAGAAAATTTAGATACAATTGCTAAAGAATTACACGCGATTAGTGTTACACAAAATCCTGATTATGGTTATTTAGAAGAACAACTTGATGATTTTATATCAACGATGCGAGGAAAACATCAAATTCCAGTTCGTGATACCAAGCTGCCTTTTGAAACTTGGGGTTCAACTCGTGATTTAATTCAAGATATGCTTAGGGGAAAAACATTAGAAAATGTAATGAAAGAATATGATCAATTGCAATGTGATCAAATTAAAGGAGAATAAAAGAATGTTATGAAGAAGAAAGTATCTCATCATCAATTAAAATATTTCTTTATTGGTAGTTCTTTTATTATTTTTCTAGTTATTTTTATCATTACAAATGTTTTTTCTAGACAAATTACTGAAATGATTGAAAACAGTGAGTATAATCAATTAGCTGATACAACAGATATGATACGTCGACAAATTGATAATAAAATCATTGAAGATCTTTCATTTATGGAATCTTTTAGTCAAAAAGTTATTCAAAAAAAACATGATGCACAATCATTAGATATCTTTAATACAATGCGACAATTTCATGCGACATATTATGTTGATAAAAGTGGTCAAGGAATTGATAACAAAAATCAGAATTTTGATATCAGTGAATTACATATTGAAGAATTTGCTTTATCCAAGCAAAAAAGTGGAGTATCAGATTGTTTTCGTCAAGAAGATGGAAATATGTATGTAGTTTATCAAATGCCTCTTATTCAAGATAAAAAGTTGGTAGGAGCGATTTATTGTGAATGCAATATTCAAAAGTTTTATAAAGAAACGCTGTTTGCTTTTCATGATGGTGATGGGCGAGCTTATGTTGTTGATAATCGCGATGGGAGTTGGATTTTAAAAGGGCCAGCTTCACCTTTGATCAATTTATCAGAAAGTTCAATTTATCAAACATTATTAAATGCAGATAATTCACAAACTGTGGTTAAAGATTTAGCTAATGATTTCAAAGCTGGTCAAAAAGCTATCTATTCAGTCAATGGTAATCAACAATCTTTATATCTAGGTACTACCAAGTCATTAAATCATCCCCATTGGCAGTTTGTAACAATTATTTCTTCACATTCTTTAGAAGTCTTATCTTTACAAATTTCACATTTTTTATGGGGAATTAGAATTGCATCAATGCTTGGAATTATCATCTTAATTCTCATTATTTATCGTTATGCTCAAAAACGCGAAAAACAAAGAATTATGGAAGTTAAAGATCAATTAAAAGAATTAATTGGAAATCAAGATCACCAATTACAAATGATTTTTACCCATGAATATGATTTTGTTATGAAAGTTGATCTCAATACAATGACTTTAACTTATCATGTTTATACACCAACAGTTCAACTTTGGCAAAGTTTTCTATCACCAAAGTATGAAGAAACTTATCAAAACTTTAGAGCACGTATTTTCTTAGATGATTTAAAGGCTTTTGATGAAATTTGTGAACCATATCATTTAAAGAAATTGGCTTCTTTAAAAGAAGATGCTTATGTAGTCAGTTTTAGAATTAATGAAAATGGAGAAACATTATTTTTTGAATGTTATGTTATGTTTAATTTGTTTGGGGAAGAAAAGATTGCTTATTTTATGAATAAATTAAAATAGGGAAAGGGGAGATAAAATCATGGGAAGTTCTCAAAAGAAAAATATGATAACAAAAAAACCATTACGTTCTTATTATTTGGTTTTATCTCTTGTTGCAGTTATTGTTATTGTATTAGCTTCTTATTTTGTTGTTCATATTCGCCAAGTGACCTATCAACAAGGAGAACATTATCTGTTAGAAATTTCCCAAAGTATTGCTGATAAGATGAATTTAAATACCAATATAAGTTTATCTGAATTAAGAATTACAGCATCAAATTATATTGAAAGAAAAGAAGCTCATGGGAGCGTTGGAGATTTCTTACAAAAGCGTGGGGAAGCTTTAGATTTTTCGTTTTTATCATTCATGGATATGAACGGAAAATGTACAAATGATAAAGGTCAGGCTTTTAATTTTTCAAATGATGATATGATTATGGAAGTCTTAGAAGGTAAAGAAATCATTACTGATAGTATAGGATTAAAGTCTTATAATCAAGATGGTTTGATTTATGGGGTACCTGTTTATCAAAATGATAAAATTATTGGAGGAATTATAGCTTTAGAAAGTAAAGAATGGATTAATAGTTTATTGGCTGAAAATTATTTTGATGAGCAGGCTTATTTCCATGTTATTGAAAATGATGGAACATTTGTAATGAAGTCTAATAATGATAATGATTTAATGATTGGACATAACTTTTTCTATGAACTTTCTAATCAAAGTACATTAAGTCAAAAACAATTTCAAAATATTCATGATGCAATTGGAAAAGGACAAAGTGGCTCTTTTGTTTTTCATCAGAAAAATAATAAACAAAATACTCAACTTGTTTATTATGTTCCTTTATTAAAAGATATGTCTTTAATCTTTATGATTGATCAACATGTAGCGTTAGGTCCATTTCAAGATTTAGCATTTTATTCAACCATTATTTTACTTACAATTATTATTTTATTAACAGGAGTTTTATTGCTGGTATTTATTAATTATCGTAAAAATAATACACAGCTCTATGAAACAGCCTATGTTGATACTGTTACTCAAGGGTATAATCAAACACGTTTTCGTATTGAAGCTGGACAGCTCATTTCAACCCATCCACCTTTAACTTATACTTTTTTAATTCTTGATATAAGTCGTTTTAAATTAATTAATGATGCTTTTGGTTATCAGGGTGGAAATCGTTTATTGAAATATATTCATGATGTGATTAAAGCAAAATTAAAAGATGATGAAATGATTTGTCGTATTGCTGCTGATCAATTTGTTATTTTATTACATCGTCATGATGAAAGTTCAATTGTTGAATTATTAGATTCATCAATTTCACAAATGAATAATTTTAATAAAAAATTACAGGAAAAATATTTTTTAACCTTTACGATTGGTGCTTACATGATTGATGATCCAAATCTTTCAGTTGTCTTTATTCAAGACTGTGCCAATGTCGCAAGAAAAAGTAAAGCTTGTTCAAAAAATCATCCTTTCTATCGTTTGACTTTCTTTGCTCAAGCTGAACATCAGCGTATGTTAAAAGAAAAAGACATGGAGAATCGAATGGAAGAAGCTTTAACTAATCGTGAGTTTGTTGTTTACTTCCAACCAAAGATTGAACTCAAGAGTAATCGCTATGTAGGTGGTGAAGCCCTGGTTCGTTGGTTAAATCCACAAAAAGGCTTAATACCACCAGATGAGTTTATCCCTTTCTTTGAAGAAAATGGATTTATTATTAAATTAGATTTATATGTCTTTGAATGTGTATGTCAGCATATAAGAATTTGGCTTGATGCAAAATTAACGCCTGCTCCTATTTCGGTCAATCTATCCCGTGCTCATTTGAATAATCCACATTTTTTAGATAATTATATTTTGATTCAACAAAAATATAATGTGCCGCCTCATCTTATTGAAATAGAAATTACGGAATCATTATTATCAGAAAATTTAGAAACTGTAATCTGGGCTATTGATAAAATTCATAATGCTGGATTTACTTGTTCATTAGATGATTTTGGAAGTGGTTATTCATCACTGAATATGTTATCAAGCATTAATGTTGATGTTATTAAATTAGACCGGGCATTTTTCAAGAGTTTGGATATGGAAAATGATCGAGAACGTGCGATTATTGAAACTATCATTGATATGACAAAACGCTTAAAGATGCGTACTGTTTCTGAAGGGGTAGAGAGTGGATTACAGTTAGAATTTTTAAAAACAATTGATTGTGATATGGTGCAAGGTTATGTTGTTTCAAAACCTGTACCAGTGAATGAATTTGAAAAAATGATTTTTAAAGAGAGGGGATAGAAATGAGTTATTATGTTGTTGTTGAATCTTCACAGGTCTTGTTTCTATTGCCTTTAACAATTGTTGATATGATTGTTGATTGCGACTCTTTAGAAGATCAAAAAGTGATTGATTTATCAAGTCTTTTTCATAACGAACAAACCCAAGGAAGCTATGCCATATTAATCAAGGATCAGCAGTTAGCTTTGGTTGTTGATAAGGTTGAGGATGTTTTAGAAGTTTCACAAGAAAAAATCATCCCATTCAACCATATTGTCTTAAAGAAAAAGATACCATTTGTCCAAGGTGTGATTTCTCATCATGAACAATTATGTTTTGTTTTATTAGAAAGTGTTTTAGATGTTTTGATTAAAAATAAAGATGGATAGAGAGGGATAACATGATTCGAATTGATGAGAAATCTTTTCAAAGTATTGTGGAATATATGAAACAATCTTATGGATTAGATTTATCAAAGAAAAAAGTGTTGATAGAATGTCGGCTGACAAAGGTCTTACAAAATTTGAACATACCTAGTTTTGAAGCCTATGTTAAAATGCTTAATCAAGATCATAGTGGTCAATTGATTGAACAAATGGTAGATATATTAACAACACATTATACGTATTTTTTAAGGGAAAACGAGCATTTTCAATTATTAAAGAACAATCTTTTACCAGAATTTGTGGAAAAGAAAAAGAATGCAGTTTATAAAATATGGTGTGCCGGTTGTTCAACAGGCGAAGAAGCTTACTGTTTAGCTATGGTGATGGAAGATTATAAGAAACAGACAGGATTATCTTTAGATTACCAAATCCTAGCAACTGATATATCGGATAATGTTTTAGATATTGCAAGAAATGGTGAGTATTCCATTAAACAATTGTCAACAATTGAACCTTATTGGCAATTACAATATTGCTATGTTAAAAATAACACAACATTTTTTATAGATGATGATATTAGAAAACATATTACTTTTGATAAACATAATTTAATGGAACCATTAAAAATTAATCGTCAGTTTGATTTAATATTATGTCGAAATGTAATGATTTATTTTCATAAGGATATGCGTTATCAAATTGTGAAATCTTTAGAAAATCATTTATATAAAGATGGTTATTTAATGATTGGACATGCCGAAATGCTTTCTGTGAAGGAAACTCAATTAACTACAGTTTTTCCTTCAGTATATAAAAAGGAGATCAAATAAAAATGAAAAAGATTATGATTGTAGATGATTCAAAGTTTATGCGTACGATGATCAAAAATATTCTCCAAAATGAAGAATATGTATTTTGTGAAGCAAGTGATGGTATTGAAGCTCTTGCGATGTATCCAAATGAAAAACCTGATGTTGTTTTATTAGATATTACAATGCCACATATGTCAGGGATAGAGGTTTTGAAAAAATTAAAAGAAATTGATGCAGAAGTTAAAATCGTCATGTGTTCAGCAGTTGGACAGGAAAGTATTATTCGTGAAGCAGTTATCGAAGGAGCTATTGATTTTATTGTGAAACCATTTAAAGAAGATGTTTTAAAGAGAACAGTGTGTGCCATTGTATATGCTGATAAGGGGGTATAGGTATGAGAAAGTATTTTGATAATATGAAAATTGGTAGGAAATTGATGGCTGTCTTTGTAGGAATTATCTTTTTATACAGTTTAACAGTAGGGGTTGCTATTTTTAATATTTATGGGTTATCTGATCGTATGACTGATTTATATGCAGGGCCTTTTTCTAATGTTGAAGATTCTTTTGAGATTAGTATGAATGTTCAAATTGTAGGAAGAAGCTTGGTTACTTTATCAAGTGGTGAAAAGAAGGATAACATTGATCAAGAAATTGAACAAATCAAAATAACTATTAATAATGTAGATGAAGGATTAGAACATTTAAAAACAGGCTATGTCACAAGTCCAGAAAAGGTTAGTGAATGTGTTCAAAAATTTAATTCTTTAAAAGTTCCTAGAGATAAAGTGATTCAGTTATTGGAAAATGGAAATCAAAAAGAAGCCTATGACACATATATTAATAAGTATGAACCACAAGCAAAAGTTGTTAGAAACCTTTTATCAGAAATTGTTGATGATTGTTTAACTGATGCTCAAGAAAAGATGGCATCAAGCCAAGATTTAAGTCAGCAAATTGTGATATTATTAGCAGTTCTATCAGTTATTTGTATTGTGACAACTATTGCATTATGGTTGATTATCACTAAGAGTATTGTTGATCCAATCCAACAAATTAAAGTTACAGCAAATGAGATTGCTAATGGGAATTTAAATGAAACATTAACTTATCATTCTGAAAATGAATTAGGTGAGTTAGCGGATGATATGCGTTCAACAGTTGTAACATTAAAAGAATATTTAAATGAAATTCAAAGTGTTTTAAAAGCTATTGGTAAAGGGCAATTAAATTATCAGCCAACGATTCAATTTAAAGGTGAATTTATTCAATTAAATATGGCTATGGAAGAAATCTCTGTGTTATTAAGAGATGCTATGCAACAAATTAATAGTTCAGCAGAACAAGTGACAAGTGGAGCTGAACAAGTTTCAAATGGTGCGCAAGTTTTAGCACAAGGTGCTTCGGAACAAGCTGGTTCAATTGAAGAACTCGCTGTTAGTATTAATGAAATTGCTGAATCTGTTCAAGCTAATGCTCAAAATGCTGTTGAATCTCGTGAGATTTCAACATTTGTAGGGGAACAAGTTGTTTCAAGTAATGATCAAATGAAACAACTATTAGAATCAATGAAACACTTAAAACAAAATTCTGGTGAAATCAATACAATTGTTAAAGAAATTGAAGAAATTGCTTTTCAAACAAATATCTTAGCCCTTAATGCTTCAGTAGAAGCTGCTAGAGCTGGTGAAGCAGGCAAAGGGTTCTCAGTTGTTGCTAGTGAAATTAGACGATTGGCAACAAAGACAAGCAATGCTTCTAAGTTAACATCTAATTTAATTGAAAAGAATAATGAAGCGGTTGAAGAAGGAATGGGTGCTGTTGATAAGACTGCTGAAAGTTTAAAAGTTTCAGTTGAAAATGTCTTACAAATGACAGAAAAGACAAATCTTATGTCAGAACTTTCCTTACAACAAAAAGATGCGATTGTCCAAATTAGAAAGAGTGTTGAATTAATTTCTGAAATTGTTCAAGGAAACTCAGCAACTTCTGAAGAAAGTGCTGCTGCCAGTGAAGAATTATCTGCCCAAGCTCAAATTTTAAAGAGTCTTGTTGAAAAATTTGAGATATAATGGTGAATGCTATGGAAGAAAATTTTCAAAACAATGAACTTATTAAAGATTTTTTACAAGAGGTAGGAAATATTGGGACAGGTAATGCAGTCACTGCTTTATCACAGTTTTTAAATGCTTCATTTCAGCTGGAATTATCAACCGTTCATTTTATGCATTATCAAGAGGTTTATCATTTTCTTGGCAAGGTTGATGCTTTACATGTTGGGGTCTTTGTTGAAGCAAGAGGTGAAATTTCTGGATTATTCTTGTTTTTGATTGATCAATTGTTAACTGAGAAAATTATCCAGACTCTGTTAGGAGAAGATGCTGATTTTAACAATTTAAATGAACTTGAAGAATCATTATTATGTGAGATGGGAAATATTGTTTGTAATGCTTATGCAACAGCTATGAATGGATTACTTAATAAAAGTATACAATGTCTTGTTCCACAATTATGTGTTGACATGGCAGGAGCTATCTTAAATGTTCCAATCTCACATTTTGCCTTTGATACTGATGATATTTTAATGATCGAAACAATTTTTAAACTAGGTGAAGAAAAATACAAGAGTCATATCTTATTCCTTCCTGATTATGATTTTATTCAAAACATTCCTAGATTTCTTGAATAACTTTTCATCATGAAAAAGATTATCGTTGGCATTGGGGAAGGAAAAATTGCCATCCAACAAGATATACTTGTATCCTATGCATTAGGGTCATGTATTGGGGTTTGTTTGTATGATGAAGCTAGGCAAGTTGCCGGTATGGCACATATCATTTTGCCACGCCATCCTAGTGGAGAGGTAAGGGAGAAATATAAATATGCAGATATTGGTGTTGTAACATTGTTAGAAGAAATGATTCATGCGGGAGCAAGAAGAAGATATATTGTGGCTAAAGTCGTTGGTGGAGCTGAAATGTTTCCATCAGTAAATCAACAATGGCAAATTGGAAAACAAAATATACAGATGGTTTTTGATATATTAAAACAGGAAAGAATACGTGTTATTGCAAAAGATGTTGGTAAAAATTATGGAAGAACAGTTACTTTTTATGCGTTTGATGGTCGTGTAGAAGTGCATTCTTTAAGAAATGATAAAGTCATATAAAGGTGGTGTGCATGTGATAAACAAACAAAAAATATTGATAGTAGATGATAGTTTAATGATTTGTCAAAGAGTTAAATCTGTTTTAAGTGTTTTACCAGCCACTATTTATGATGTTCACACAGGTAAAGATGCTTTAGACATGATTGTTAAAATTCATCCTGATTTAATTATATTAGATATCATTTTACCTGATATTGAAGGTTTTGATTTGATTTATAAAATTAAAGAAATTGATGAAAGTCATGCCAATATCGTCTTTTTAACTGCAAGAGATCAAAATTTAGATGTCATTAAGGGGTTATCATCAGGCGCTTACGATTACATCAAAAAACCATTTGTCGATGAAGAATTTTTAACCCGTATTCAAAACCAATTACTCATCAAAAAACAACGCGATGAACTCTGTGCTCAAAATGAGATTTTAAAAAGTAATATGGAAAAATTGAATTATATTGCTTATCGTGATAGTTTAACTGGACTATATAATCGTCGTTTTGTTACTGAGAATTTACCTAAAGAATTAGCAGAAAAAGAAAATGAAGCAACAAACCATTATTTTGTTTTGACAGATATTGATAACTTTAAAATTATTAATGATACATTTGGTCATGATGCAGGAGATAAGGTTTTAATTTGCTTTGCTGAAATATTAAATTCTTTTAAAGTGAAACATCGTGCTATTCGTTGGGGTGGAGAGGAATTCTTAATTATTTTATTTAATTTAACATTACAACAGGCAAAACAAATTGTTGAAGAAATTCGTGAAGAAATAGAAAGCTTTGAATTCGTTCATAAACAAAATACATTCCATTGTACAATGACTTTTGGTTTATATCCTTATAATCCAGCATTAGAAATTGATGAAAATGTCCATTGTGCTGATTTAGCTCTTTATCAAGGAAAAAGTCATGGTAAAAACTGTTGTGTTTGGTATCATGATGAAAAATAAGGATAAACAATATGGGATTCTTTGATAAAGAAACAAAGGGAATGTTAGAAGTTTATATGATTGAAACAAGCCAGTTGATTGAACAATTAAATGTTATATTATTAAATAGTGAAGAAAATCAATGTCTAAGTCTAGAAGATATTCAAAATATTTTTAGAATTATGCATACAATGAAAAGCTCATCAGCAATGATGGGATTAGAAGGGTTATCACAATTAACCCATAAAATGGAAGATATTTTCTCGGTTTATCGTGATTATGGACAAGATATCCAAATAGATGAAGCAGATTTATTTAATTTATTATTTGATGTCTTTGATTTTATTGAAAAAGAATTAGGCCTTATGAATGATGACAATTATATGCCGGTTTCTTGTGAAGCATTAATTGAAAAGGCCAAACAATATCATCAACGATTATTAAATAAACAAAATGTTGCGATTAAACAGGAAACTTTTGATGTTGAAAATTACTTTAAAGGTGACGGGAAAATTGTTAAGATTACATTTGAAAAAGAATGCCGAATGGAAAATGTACGTGCTTTTATGCTAGTCCATCAAATTGAAAAGAAATGTCAATCTATTCAAAGCTATCCTGCTGATTTAGATGATAGCCAGAATGCTGACATTATACAAAAAGTTGGTTTTTATCTTTGCATAACAACAAGTGAATTTGATGAAGTTTTTAAAACATTAGAAAATGGTTTATTTGTATCTAAATGTGAAGAAATTACACGGCAAAGTAAAAATGTCAAAAATCAAACAACCTTAAAAACATCTCAAATTCAATTAAAAAAACTAGATACTCTAGAAAATATTTCTAATGAAATAATGATGAATGTTCAATATGTTAAAGATCACTTAAAAGAAATGGGAGTAGAAGATTTTGATGATAGTACTCTCTATCATCTAGAACAATTGTCAAAGCAGTTAGAAGAAACCATTATTCAAATGCGTCTTGTTCCCATCAAACAAATTGTTCCAAAATTGAAAAGAACACTTCGTGATATTTGTCAATCACAAAATAAAGATGTTGACTTTATTATTCATTGTGGTGAGATTGAAGCAGATCAAAAGATTGTAGAACATTTAAGTGAAGCTTTAATTCATATTTTACGTAATGCTGTTGATCATGGGATAGAAGATACTGCAAAACGTTTAGAAATCAATAAAAGTGAAAAAGGTCAAATTGTTTTTGATGTAGAAATACGGCGTGGAGAACTTTATATATCTATTAGTGATGATGGTAAAGGAATTGATGTTCAAAAGATTTATAAAATAGCTAGTGAATTATCTTTAACAGATAAACCAATTGAGGACTATACTCATTTTGAACTCTTGAATTTTATTTTAACACCAGGTTTTACAACCAATAAAGAAGTTACTCAATATTCAGGACGTGGCGTTGGTTTAGATGTTGTGGCACATATTTTAGAAGAAATTGGTGGTCATATCTATATTGAAAGTGAACTGAATAAGGGCTCTACTTTTATCTTAACATTACCATTATCCTTAACAACAATTGATTCAACTTGTTTTATACTAGGAGAATATCATTGTTCTATTCCTTCAAAATATGTAACTTATTTTCAAAATGCCCAACTTCAACAAGTTCAAGAAATTAATGGAAAAAAATACATTACATTAAATGAAGAATTGATTCCATTTTTAGATCTGTATTCTTATTATGAAGTTGAAAAACCTGATTTGAAGCAAGCTCTCCTTATTTATTTTAAAACTGCAACGCAACAAGGCTGCTTGCTGGTTGATCAAGTCGAATCAAATCAACGTTTAGTAATGAAACGTTTACCAGTTTTACTAGGAGGAGCTTATCGTAATTTAAGTGGAATTAGTGGGATTAGTTTATTGAGTAAGGCACATATTTGTTTGAATTTGGATGTAGAGATATTGATTGAAAAATGGAAGGCAGGGAAATTATAATGGATACATTGGAAAATGTTTTATGTTTACAAGGACAACAAAAGAATTATTTAGTGAAATTAAGTGATATGGTTGAAATATGTACACATGTTTCCATTTCAAAGATTCCATGTCTACCACTTTATTATTTAGGAATCTTTCATTATAAAGGGAATATTTTACCCGTCTTACAATTAGATGAAAATGTCTTTTCATTAACTGATACAACAATCTTAGTTGTTAAAAATGAAGATTGTTATTTTGGGATTCAAATTGGTCAAGAACCAGTATTAGAAAATATACAAAATATGACTTTTACAACAAATAAACAAGAATTTTTATCAGATATTTGGTATATTCAAAGTCTTTATCAATATGAAAATAAAATTTATTATTTTATAGATATTGAAAAAACAATCCAATTTTTAACAAGTGAAGAAATTATTTAAAAAACGTGAGAATCTCACGTTTTTATGCTTTACAAAAGACATCTTTTTCGATAATTTTTACTACATCTTCTAAAATCATTTGATCATTTAAGGTAAAACGATTATAAGAAGGAGAATCAATATCCAATACTCCAATGACTTCATCATCAACAATAATTGGAATGACAATCTCACTTAAACTTTCAGCATCACAGGCAATATGCCCAACAAATTGATGGACATCCAATACGCGAATTGTTTCTTTCCTTAAAGCTGCATTACCACAGACACCTTGTCCAAAAGGAATGCGAATACAAGCAACTTTTCCTTGAAAAGGACCTAAGACTAATTCTTTTTTAGGGTTATCTTTTTCCACTAAATAAAAACCAACCCAGTTGATATCATCAAAGTTTTGATTTAAAAAAGCTGATATATTTGCCAGATTAGCAATTATATTAGGTTCATCTTGAATAAGAAGATGGAGTTGTTCGAAAAATAAATGTTTATCCATTGCTTTCACCTCTTTTTTAGTATAACATACTTTTATGGGGTGATAGAAATGGAAAATAAAAAATTTGCAAGCTATGCGATGAATGAAAATCATCCAGATTATTCACTTGCGATTGCGCGAGTTGAAACACTTTATCAACGTCGTCATGATTTGCGTAGTGAATTTGGTCGAGATTATACAAGAATTATATTTTCACAAGCTTATCGACGTTTAAAACATAAAACACAAGTCTTTTTTGCGGTTGATGATGACCATGTTTGTACGCGTAGTGAACATGTCAATCTTGTTGAATCGGTATCTCATACGATTGCATGTGAACTTGGATTAAATACAGAGTTAACCAAAGCAATTGCGGTAGGTCATGATTTAGGGCATGCACCTTTTGGACATGGTGGAGAGACAATTTTAACTGAGATTGCTAAGGAACATCAATTAGAGCGTTTTTGGCATGAAAGAAATAGTTTACATTTTGTTGATGATATTGAATTACTAGAAGATAATAATCATTATCAACATAATTTAAATTTAACATATGCCATTCGTGATGGAATTATAGCTCATTGTGGAGAAATGAATCAAAAATATATTCAAAAAAGAAATGAATATATTGATTTAAAAGACTATCAATATGCTGGGGAATACAATCCTTGGACCTATGAAGGATGTGTTGTTAAAATCTCAGATAAGATTGCTTATTTAGCAAGAGATATTGAAGATGCTTTACGACTCGATGTTTTACAAGAAGAAAAGGTCAATGAATTAAAAGAAACTTTGAATCAGATGGGAGAATATCAATTTCAGGCTATTAATAATGGCTCAATTGTGAATTATTTTATTCATGATGTTATTGTGAATTCATCAGTTGAAAAAGGCATTGGTTTATCTGATGAAGCATTTAAAAAAATGCAAGCCATTATGAAATTTAATTATGAAAATATTTATTTAATTAAAAGAGTTCAAATTCATGAAAAATACGTTTCTTTAATTTTACACTCTTTGTTTGATTTCCTATATGATTATGGTAAAGAAGATTTGATTTTTGCTTTATATCGTGATCAGAACCAGTATCCAAAATTAATTAGTCACTATATTACTTGGCTTGATAAATATGCTTATATCGAAAATTATCCAAGAAAAAAAGAATACACAAACAAAATCGTTTATGATTTTGTCCATGATTCTCAAGCTTTAGAAAAAAGTATTTTAGATTATTTAGCAGGTATGAGTGATGTATTTTTAATTCAAGTTTTTAATGAATTAATTACATTTTAATGAAAATGCTTTTTACCTGTTATATGAATAATTTCTAATTCTAATATTTTCGTATTTTCAATTGCTTGTACAGTTAAATCCTTGGTAAAATCAGGGGTAAATCTTTTTAAGAAAGCTTCTAATAAAGCTTTCTTATTTTTTTTGACTTCTTTTAATATTCCATAAACAACCACACTGTTATGATTATTTGTAAATGCTTCCTGATGAATACCTAAATCTTCTACCACATGATAACAAGCCAATTGATTCAATCCTTTTAATTTATATCCTTGTTGTCCACAATGAAAATAAATATGTTGATCCACAACAAAATGATTTAAACTAACACAATATGGAATATCATTAGTAATAGCTAGACTACCATAATTCATATTATTTAAAATAGTCATACTTTCTTGATAGGTTAATAACTTACGTGGTTTTCGATAAACGGGTATAGGATAAATGAGATAATCGTGCTTAAAGAAATCTTGATAATTTGTATAGAGAATATTGTTTTTTTCAATGGGGTTTTCTTGATTTTTTAAAACAACGATATAATCATATAAACAATTTTTTAAATACTTTTTTGGATAAATATTGATTAATGTTTGAGAGTATTGGTTAATTAAATCTTCTTTCATTTGTTTTCGCGCTCCTTTTTCTTTATTTTAAAGCAAATAAGGGTACAAGTCTATTTTAATTTATGTTAAAATAGAAAACAATGAAGTGAGGTGTTATTATGCCAATAAAAATACCAGATAATTTACCGGCAGCGAAAATATTAAAAGATGAAAATATATTTATCATGAATGAAACACGTGCAACAACGCAAAAGATTAGACCTTTAAAATTATTGATTTTAAATATCATGCCAACAAAAATAGTTACAGAAACACAATTATTAAGATTGTTATCAAATACACCATTACAAACAGAAGTAGATTGGATTCATATGGCTAGTCATGATTCAAAAAATGTTTCTAAAGAGCATTTATTAGCTTTTTATAAGACTTTTGATGATATCAAAGATAACAAATATGATGGTTTGATTATTACTGGGGCACCTGTAGAAAAACTAGAATTTGAAGAAGTTGATTATTGGGATGAATTAACGCAATTGTTAGAATGGTCAAAAACGCATGTTTTTAGTAGTTTCTTTATTTGTTGGGCTGCACAAGCAAGTTTACATTATTTTTATGGGATATCGAAACATTTATTACCACATAAATTAACAGGAGTCTATCTTCATCATACAAATGTTGATAAAATGAAGCGCAAGATATTACGTGGTTTTGATTATCAGTTTTATGCACCACATTCACGCTATACAACAGTCTTAAAAGAAGAAATAGAACAAGTTAAAGATTTAGATGTTTTAGCTGAATCAAAAGAAGCAGGGGTGTATATTGTTGCTTCTAAAGATGGTTCAAGATTCTTTATTACTGGACATCCTGAATATGATCCAGATACTTTAGATAAAGAATATCGTAGAGATTTAGCAAATCCTGATATTGTGAGTGAAATGCCTAAGAATTATTATTTAAATGATGATATTGATAGTGAAATTCAAGTGAAATGGCGTTCTCATGCCTATTTGATATTTGCGAATTGGTTGAATTACTATGTTTACCAAGAAACGCCTTATGATTTAGAGGAGCTCAAAGAAAGATAAAAATTGGGCTCTTTTCTTTTTGTGATGAATATGTGATAAGATGAAATAAAAAAGTCGGATAAGATGTCAAGCAAATTTGAAAATGTCTCAAAAATCGTTAAACATTAGCACCAAAATTT
>OBJQ01000352.1_pt1 | contig 38384 bp, 39 predicted proteins | sample 1519921 | NCBI WGS metagenome assembly OBJQ01 (sample SAMN04209244, study PRJEB22552) | human gut metagenome | biome: gut; material: feces | host: Homo sapiens | place: USA: Oklahoma
CATGCAGGACATATTCAACTTTGATACATTGAGACAATATCATATTTGAATCAGAGAATAAAAGAAAAACCAAGTTCTTAACTTGACAAGAACTTGGTTTATTTATATAATACATGCGTATAGAAAAAAGGCTGTGAATAGACAAGTAATTGTTATGATGTATGACTAGAGAGTCCTGATGGTGGAAATGGATGATAATATTAACAATGAATAAAGACTAGGAGCTGTATTTTGGATCAAAGGTGATAAAATAACGTGTGCCGCGTTACAGGCTAGACTCTGATAGGAGTTGAAAAGATTACTATAGTGATATAGTAATGAATTAGGGTGGTAACACGATATCTCTCGTCCCTTGTGGATGGGAGTTTTTTATTTGGAAAGGAGAAAATGATGGAAGAAAGACAATTTAGTGAACAAGAATTAGTAAGACGTGAAAAGTTAGAGTTTTTAAAAGAAAGAGGAATTGATCCTTTTGGACAAAGATTTGATGTGACTCATTTTTCTGAACAAATTAAAGAAGAATTTGCTGGGAGAACACATGAAGAATTAGAAGAAATGGCAGTACCTGTTAAAGTGGCTGGAAGAATTATGACAAAACGTCGTAAAGGAAAAGTCTGCTTTATGCATATTCAAGATAGAGATGGAAAGATTCAAATCTATGTAAGAAAAGATGTTATTGGTGAAGAAGATTATGAAGTTTTAATCAAGAGTGATATTGGTGATATTGTTGGTATTGAAGGAACTGTTTTTGTTACAAATACAGGTGAACTTTCAGTTAAAGCAACAAAATATATTCACTTAACAAAAGCATTACGTCCTTTACCTGAAAAATATCATGGTTTAAGTGATGTTGAAGAAAGATATAGAAGAAGATATGTTGATTTAATTATGAATGAAGAATCAAGAAAGATTGCTTTTGCAAGACCTAAAATTATTCGTTCAATTCAAAATTATTTAGATGGTCAAGGATATGTTGAAGTAGAAACTCCAGTTTTAAATCCTATCTTAGGGGGAGCTGCTGCTAGACCATTTATAACTCATCATAATACTTTGGATACTGATTTCTATTTAAGAATTGCTACTGAATTATCTTTAAAGAGATTAATTGTTGGTGGTATGGATGCGGTTTATGAAATTGGAAGATTGTTTAGAAATGAAGGAATGGATAGAACACATAATCCTGAATTTACAACAATTGAAGTTTACAAAGCTTTTAGTGATCTTGAAGGGATGATGGATTTAACTGAAGGTATTATTTCTAATGCTGCAAAGGTTGTTTGTGGAACTTATGATATTGAATATAAAGGACATCAATTATCATTAGCTCCTGGATTTAAACGTATTTCTATGACTGATGCAATTAAAGAAAAAACTGGTATTGATTTTGCTAGTGATATGACTTTTGAAGAAGCAAAAGCATTAGCTGAAGAAAGACATATTGAAGTAGAACCTCACTTTGGTTATGGTCATATTATTAATGCTTTCTTTGAAGAATATGTAGAAGAAACAATTGTTGAACCTACTTTTGTATATGGACATCCAATTGAAATCTCTCCACTTGCAAAGAAAAACTTAGATGATCCACGTTTTACACAACGTTTTGAATTATTTATTTGTGGTAATGAATATGCTAATGCATTTACTGAATTAAATGATCCTATTGATCAATATGAAAGATTTGCTAATCAATTAAAAGAAAAAGAATTAGGTAATGATGAAGCAAATGAAATGGATTTAGATTATGTAGAAGCATTAGAATATGGTTTACCACCAACAGGTGGAATGGGTATGGGAATTGATAGATTAGTTATGTTATTAACTGGTCAAGAATCTATTCAAGAGGTAATTCTCTTTCCGCAAATGAAGCCACGTGTGAAATAATTAAACATAGTAAAAGAGCTCTTTCTCATTTTAAATTATGAGCGTAAAAAGAAAAGAGGAAATGATTTTATTGATAAATAGTCAATATTTTCAACTCCTCTTTTTAGTTTAACTATTTTTTGCTCTAAATAGAGTAAAAAACAAAAAAGTATATATAGGTTTTAAAAATATGAATATGTGTTTCTTTAATATTGTTTCATGAATTTTATTATTTTTGTTCATATAAATTTGAAGAGGACCTTTACTAATGAAAAAGTAAAGTAACAAATAATTAGTGAATCAGTTAGCAAAGGTAAGCATGCTTTGTCTAATCACTGTAAATGATATGGCGATTACTAACGACTGTGAGTAAACTTAAAATAATGTTAAAAGATTAATATCCAATAAAAGACATTCTAAAAGAAAGTATCAGAAAGGTAGGTATTAAAGTTGAATAAAGATTATATGTATTTTTATAATAAAGTATCAAGCGCTGATATATCTCCAACAGCAAGAACGGTCTACAGAGCATTGCTAAGATATGCTAATAGAAAAACTAGTCATGTTTTCTCTCTATTAACACCATAGCAAAAGATACAGGCTTAAGTAAACGTACTATTATTAGACAACTGGCAGTTTTTGAAAAAGAAGATTTAATACTAAAAATACATAGAACTCGAGAAAACAATGGAAGTACAAGTAATATGTATTTTTTTAATTAGATTTTTTGTTGGGATAATTGTAAATATATCATGACACTACCTTAATGTCATATTGTCACCTCTGTAACTATTTTTATAACTAGGACATATTACAGAAGGAGAAACATTATATAAGATAAAAATATATGTATGTTGATTTACTGGGTTTAAAAAATATGTTAGTTGTGACAAATAGATGTTAGTTATGACAAAATTATAAACATATTATAAAAAAAATATAAAATGTAGAATATAAAGGAGATAACAAATATAAAATATAGAATGAACATTAATTAAAACAAATATTTGCAGTTTTTATTAAAAAATGAGGAAGGTGAAATATTATGAAAAAATTATTAATAACTTTTTTTCTAAAGGTTGTTTCTTTTATGGCAATATCAGGAGCACATTCAATTTCTGTTTTAGGAATGTATCAACCAAAAATACCTGATAATTTTAATGAAAATTAATGAAGTCAGTTTAATATATGGTGTGTTAACAATGTATTATTAAATAAGATAAGTAATTTTAAAGAGGGGAAGACATGAATTTGAGCAAAAAAATATTAACAGAATTAATAAATAAAAAGTATATTGAAGAAGATAAATATAATTTTTATGATTATGGAATGAAAGTGTTAATAATGAATTTATTACCAATACTGTTAGTTTTAACTATATCTATTATAGTTGACGATATTACATATGGAATATTTTTTTTACTATCATTTACGCCTATAAGAATTAATTTAGGTGGTTATCATTGTTCATGTGTAAAAAAATGTTTAATTTCATTTGTTATGCTCTTTATAATTACTCTTTTTATGAGAAAATTGGATATACATATACTGATAAAAATAGTAGGATTTATTGCTATTGTCATATTTTGGTTTGTTACTCCTTTAACTAATGATTTCTTAGGAAATTATAAAGAAATATATACAAAATCTAAACAACACATAAAAACAGTATGTGTAATATTATTTTTTATTTTACATTTCATAAATAATCATAGTGTTATTGAAGGTATTTCAATGGCATGTATCTTAAATGTTTTTCTCTATTTTCTAGGAAGCTTAAAAAAGAAGAAATTAATATAAAGGATCATAATCAATCACAATAGACCATTGAAGATATGGATAATTAAACTTAAATACAATAACTTTTAAAAATAGGAGGATATAAGAAAATTGAAATTTAAAATTATTGATGATGATTCGAATTTTTCTGTACAATTAAAATATGATTTATATGTTCACTTTAAAGATTATGTTAATATTGAAGATATAGAAATTTTAACAAATGATTTTTATAAAATTAATTTAATAGATACAGATGTTATTTTTATAGATATTGACCTAGAAAAGTTTGATGGAATAGAATTATCTACACAAATTAGAAACATATACCCAGCAATCATTATTATATTTATTTCTTCACATGAAAATTTAGTTTTTAACACTCTTGTTGTAAGACCATTTCAATTTATTAGAAAATCAAAATACAACGAAGATAAATATATAGTATTTAGATTATTAAAAAAACATTTAGATATGTACTATAGAAATATTATTTTAACAATAAAAGGGAGAATGGTAAAAATTAATATAACAAAAATAATATACTGTATTTCACTGGGACATGAACTTACAATACATACAGAAAGCAGAGATTATGTTATTGCTAAATCAATATTACAATTTCTAAACTTATTAGATTCAACAAATTTTGTACAAATTCAAAGAAATGTAATTATTAATTTAAGTTATTCAAAAGAAGTCACCAAAAAATTTGTACTGCTTTCACCAAATTATAAGTTCAATATTGGCAGAAAATATCAAAAAAATTTATTAGAATATTATAAAAAATATTTATTAACAAAATAATAATAATCATGAATATCATAGAATAATAAAAAATAAATATAATTAAGATATATTTAAAAAGTCTTATTTGATATATCAGTAATGGAGAGTAATATTATGAAAATTTATGTAGGAAAAAAAATCTAATCATTGGGACATTGAATCAAATAAAATTAGTGTCTATGACACGAAAGAAGTAATCTTTACAAGACCAGAGTTAGTTAATTCAGTTTATATAGATGATATTGACTATATTCATGTCTATTGGAAAAATATATTAATGGGGCGTTTGTTGAAATATGCTTATCCAATCTTCTTTTCAGTACATTTAAAAGATAAAAGTAAGGTGACATTTGAGGCAATGCTAGGTACAAATAGAAAAAGTTTTATTGAAGCAATACAATTCTTAGAATCAAAAAATGTTGTTTTTAAATATGAATATGAATTGCTTGATAAAATTAAAGATATGAATACAAATATATGGGAAAGTATTGAAGAAATTATTGCTTTTAAATTAAAAAAATAGATGTTTTTGAAGACAATGCAATTTTTAGAAATGATATAAGTAGTTTTAGATGGAGCTATAGAACTTATGATATTATCGTTAAATGAGACAAAGGAAAAGCAATAATTTTCATTAATGTCTGGGAAATTATCTTCAATGTTTATAAACCTAATTATAGAAAACGAAACATATTTTTTAAATATCTTAGGGATAATGATAAATGTGCAAATATCTATACAATACTAGATAATTATTTATTAGAAAGCATAATCTATATCTCAGTATTAAAGTGCATCGTAAAAAGATAAATAAAATTCATATATTTTTATGTGATAATCACATGGTTACTGTTTACTAAGCATACAAAGTGTTATCAGCACAACAGAGTAATATTATTAATAATAATTTCAATTACTAGGATATTTTATTTTGATTTATATTTCAATAATCAATTTTAGAGTAACAATTTCTTTTGTATTGTTTAAAGTAAAGTCAGCATTGAATAACTTAATTAAATTATTTATTTCATCAGAAATTTTAAAATTATTAGTTGTTAATCTTCCTATAACCTCTATTAGAACAAAATTACTTTCTTGACTTATACCAAGGTTTAGTTCTTTGCTATTATCTAGATTGATTTCGAATATATATATAATTTTAAGTATTAGATCACAAAAATTTTTATTATTATATATATCATTTTGAGATATAAATATTGTTTTTTTGACATATATATCTTGAAAAATAAGTTCATTAATTTTTCTGCTAATTATAAAATCAAAGTATGGATTATTTGTTGTAATCATAGAATTAAACGATTTTACTTTTTTTATATATTGATCAGTTATAATTGATGCATTTTCATAGTCCATGTTATCGATGCAAGTTCTTAGCTGCATTAAAACATACATCATTCTATGTTCAGCTTCAGTAATTTGATTAGATATTGCAACTATTTTATTATAGTTCTCTGTATTATATTTATTCTTTTGAATTTCTAATGCTAACTTTATTTTTTCGGCATTTTCTATTTGTATTTTTCTAAAAATTACTAAGAATAAAAATGATATTACTATAATAGCAATCATTAATATAAGAATCATATTTGAAGACATAAAATTGCTTAACAGACTTTCTATGAGAATTGCTAAAACAAAAATAATAGATAATCCTAAGATCAAAATTATCCACCAATATTTCATAGGTAATTTAGTATTTGTTTTTAATTTAAATGCACAAGTTATAATTGCAATAAATGTAAAAATGAGTTTGGATAAAATTATAGCAAATACAAATAACTGTTGGTTGTCATAAATGTCTGTTGTACTAATATTAAAGATTAAAGATGTACATGATAATGAAATCAAATTTGCAATTAGAAGCATCATTCCTGCGATGAAACAAATAATTATATCTTCAAAATTTTTATCTTTTTTTGTAATCCATAAAGATATTAATAGTGCAATTATAAGTATGTATAGTAAAAAATGATCAAATTCATTAATAAAATTTGATATACTAATGAGTGAAAAACAAATTAAAGAAACAATAGAGATATATTTTATTTTATCTTTTAAGTCAAAATAAAACGCAATAAAAGAACTTAATATGAAACCTTCTATAAAATTAATCAAATAATTAAATACTACCATTTTAAAAATCTTTCCTTATATTTTTGAACAACAGTTTTTTTAAATTTTCTTCCAATGTTATATTGTTCATTATTTTTTAGATATACTATGCCTTTATTAATTTCTTTAATATAGTCAATATTAACAGCATATGCTTTTTGGATTTGAACAATATTTTTTTCCCCTAAAGTTTCTAAAATATTTTTCATTGATGCTCTGCAAATATATTCGCCCTTTTTAGTTTTTATAATAATGTTATGACCTTTAGATTCTATAATGCATATATCTTTAAAATAAATATTAGTTATTCTACCATGAAATTCAAATGTAAAAAAAGACATTTGCTCATTAAAATATTTTTTTAACAACACAAACATTGTAGTTAAGTCATTTTTTAAATTTGATTTTCTGACGAAATAGAATGGTCTGACAGATAGAGAGGAGAATACAAGTTCGTTTCTAGCAGAAACAAAAATTATAATAGGCTGATTTTCCCATAACAGTGTGTTTTTTCCAATATTAATGCCATTTGATTTTTTTAAATCAATATCTAAAAAAATCAAATCATAAGGTTTATCTTTAATGCGATTATAGAAATTATCATTTATAAGTTCAATTTTTAAATCATTGAATATTTTATTTAGGAATGATTCAATTAATTTTTTCAGAGTTCTAGAAAATATAATATCATCGTCTACAATAGCAACATTCATTGTAAAAATCACCTTCTTTTTTTTAATTATAGCATATTTAGATTATAAAAAAAATTGTTAAAGAAACCAAAGATTTACATTGATATATTTAAATATAATTATATTTTCATTAATGATTATAATATTGTTTCATTTTATAAACGAATTAAAATTATAATGTTTTCTACGCAAAAAACAGGTGTTCTACGCATTAATTATATATATTTTTTTTCAAAGGAATTATACTTATTATAGATATAAGAAGTATAATTCTATTTTAAATAATTTTGAGGAGGAGATAAAAATGGTTATTATATTAATAATAAAAAATTGAATCAAACCATTTTGATTATCTAAATTTAACTTAGAATTTATAAATGAAAATTATGTATAAACATTCTATTAATTTTTTGATTAAATAATGTAGATTAGTATAATATTATAAAGAAGAACATAGATATTAATTTAAATATTATTGATTATGTTAGATATCTCAAAAGTGTTTCTCTTTCTCATTTAAATATATAAGTTATGTTATATATTTTATAAATAACTATATTTATTTATAATAATCTAAGTTAAGATTCTAAATTTTAATACAGATTAAAAAAAGAATAATTAGGTGATTTTATGATTAACAGAAAAAAGTAATCTGTATCAGCATTGTTTTTTTAATAATACTAATGATTGGACTAAAAAATATGGATAAAGAATATTTTAATATAGTCAAATATGATCAAATTCATGAAAGAATAAATTCAGGGAAAAAATTTATATTAGTTATAGGAAGGAAAGAGTGCCCATATTGCAAAGATTTGATACAAAAAATAAAAAAGGATATTAATACTACTAAAAAATACATATATTATTTTGAAATGGGAAAAGGGGATATGAAATTAAAAGATAAGTTAATTGATGAACTTGGTGAATTTAATTATGCACCGCATGTAATATTGATTTCAAGAAAAAATGTACTGCTTGGGAAACACACGAATATAAACGTAGTGTCCCATAACGGCTAAGTTTAATACACTTAATAACACTAAAAATATTAAGTGATCTACACCAAATATAATACAAAATTCATATTATATAAAAAGGAGAGATTTTTATGAAGAAAAAATATAATGTTATGAATAGGTACAATTATTATGGTTATAATCTATTATTTATGATTGTAAATACGATTATGATTATAATTTTGTATAATCAGGGGTATTTGGGGATGGTCACAGAAGATTTTTCTGAAATATTAAAATCTTTTTAGGGTTCTATTTTGATCCTATGCATATTATTATTATTCTTTTAACAATTATTCCATTCACTTTGTATTATTTAAAAAAGAAAAACAGAGATGAATTGCCATCAACAATCTCAATTGAAATAATAACATATAGTTGCATATTTATACCTATTATCATTATTTTAACTGTAATTGAATTATATTTAACTTTGAATATTCCAGGAAGTGCCTGGTTAGTTGCATTTGTAATGTTATTTAGTCATCTATTTATTTTTCATTATATATATGTGATACAACTTTATAAATATGTAGATGGTGTGTTTAGTTTAGGTAAATAAAAAACTTATATTATTAGATTATTATAATTTCAATGAAATAAATGCTTAATTCATGTGTAAGTAGTAATTATCAAAAAATATATACTAATGTGATATATTAATTAATTACGAGGTTTGTTTATGGTGAGTATTCTGAACTTATCAGTTATGCTTTTTTATTAGTAATGAAAGTTGTTTATAAGTATAGGTGGCATACATTTTATAAATTATCAATATATTCAACAATATTTTTCTACTTTTCTCATATATATATGGGTATATAAAAACTCCTTTCTTAAAAATTGGTTTGAAGACTGATTGTTTCTTATTATTCTCTTGAAAGAGCATTATAAAAACATGTCTCTTTTCGTGGTTGACTATTTAGAAAGTTTGGCGATGGACTAGATAGTCTTTTCGTTTGAATATAATTGTAAAACGTGCTAATACAAATAGCAACTTCATCATCAATAAGATCACTGCAGTGCAACTTTTGGTAGTTAATAGTTACCTTATTTTTTGTTGATTAAAATAATACGATATCTTTGAAGATTTTTTAATATCTAGATGACAGAAATCAATATGCTATTATTAGGATAAGGCATACCTTGTCCTAATAATCTTTAATTCCATTTTTTTATAATACACGGATTAGAATAATATTTAATTGTTTTTCATTTTTTCTTTTATTGAGTGTATAGCCTATGGTAAAATTATATTAGAAAAACAGTTGAGAGGATGTGTCGCTTGTATGAAGAAAAAAATAATAATTTTTAGTGTTGTATTCATTTGTATAGTTTCTATTGCTTTTATCTTTTTTACAAGAAAAGATGATGATATATATACTCCAACTATCAAGGATATCGATAACTTCACAATTGAAAATAACAATAGATATATCATACTTTATAGTAGTGAAGACAATAAATATTATTTAGGTAAAGTATCAACTTATACACTTGATGATAACTTATACTATTTAGGAGATACTGCTTGTAATTTTAAAAAAGTGAATAATAATCTTATTGTTATAAGTAATAGCGAGCAAGTTGTTTATTCTAGTGGAGATTACGATTTTTTACCTGATAAAGTATATGATATCAAAACAATGGGAAATTTGATGATATCTTATGATAGTAAAAATCATGATATGCAAATACTTAAAAGAAATTCTGAAGCAAAATGTATTTTAAAATTTAAATATTATAATAATTTTATTCCTGTTGATTTAATTGAAACATAGGAAATATAAATAAAATTTGTATAAGTGTAAAATTACTATATATCAGTAACTTTATTTTTTATTTTTGTAAAGAAATAATTTAATTTTAATTTTATAGGATATAAGTGTCAAAAAGTGTCAATTTTAGATTTGATGTGTTATAATTTGGGAACATAAATATGAATAATGTTGATAAAGTAATGTTTAAAAAATAGTAATTTTATCATTAGAAGTTTTGAATATTACTACACATGAAATAACGTAATAAATAGGGATAAAATTAATATTTTGAAGATGTCACTGGCATACATTTTGGCATACAAAATGAAATCAATAGAGATAAAATTAGTGTATAAACACTTGTTTTAGATATCTAATAACTTAGAAAAACACATAAAAATGTATATATATAATGAATGAATTGAAATGGATTTAGATTATGTAGAAGCATTAGAATATGGTTTACCACCAACAGGTGAAATGGGTATGGGAATTGATAGACTTGTTATGTTATTAACTGGTCAAGAAAGTATCCAAGAAGTTATCTTGTTTTCGCAAATTAGTCGTGAAAAAAGCAGAATTCTTATAAGAGTTCTACTTTTTTTATATAAAAATAGTGAATGTTTGATACAAAGTGTATCTTTTTTTTTTATCTCCATTCATATCTATTTAATTTCTAAATACCTTGACCGGTTTGATTCTCTTTATCATAAAGACAATGAGTAAGATATTAACAAGTAAAATAGCTGTTTCAACCAAAAAGATATATTGATAAAAGTCTTGAATAAACAGATTCGTCAAGATAAACACAATAAACAATCCAATAATATTCATCAATATCAATTCAAAACATACAAGCGCAGAAATATTAAGCGTAGTTAATCCCATGCATTTAAGTAGTGATAATTCTTTTTCTCTACTTTGAATATATGAACGATACATAATCATAAGAATAATGCATCCTAAAACGAGAATTCCAATAATAAGATTCTGTTGAATATCATGCAATCTTTCTACATATTTTGCTATGCTGTCAAATTGATGGTATGTGATAACTTTATAAGCTGATTTTTCTAAAGTCTCTTTTGTTTGGACATAATTCTGATAGGAATTACAAAACACGACATATCCATTGACTTGCTGAGGATTCAATTGATTTTCAATTAATTCTTGAGGCATATAAATAAACTTCTTAGAATCAATCAGCTCGCTTGCAACTCCCTGCAACAATATTCCTTTATAAAAAAGAGAAACTTCTTTTCCGTTTGATATATTCAAAAAAGACATTTCGTTTGTTGGTGCGACAAGATACTTAATACTCGTATATAGCGAGTTACTAAAATAAAATCCATCATTGTCTGTAACATCCATTCTAAACCAAATCTTACTTGCAATATTTTCCTCAGGATAGTACGGAATAACTGGATACGAATCATTTAATATAAACAATGAAACATCATAAAACGGATAAGATGACATGATTATATTTGATGATAATTCATCCTTCTTGATACCTTCAACATACATCCAGCCAGGATCCTTTGAAGAAATCATATTCAGGTTATCCTGAATAGATTGATCCGTTAAATAGACTGTTCCAAAACAAAACAGCAGAATAACTAAATGAGCTAATATCAATAAATATTTCATCTTTCTTGAAAAATGAAATTGTCTTTTCATATAAAAACGATATGTCTGCCATGAAATATGTGATGAATTTTTTTGATGAATAACACTTTCTTGATTTTTGGCATGAGATTCTTTTATTTTATGAATATTACCATCCTTTATTTCAATAATTTCATCACAATAGTCATAAGCTATTTGATTATGACTTGTCACAATAACCGTTTTTTCTTGGCTGATTTCCTTAAGAACCTGAAATATTGAAATGGCATTTTTCTCGTCCAATGCACTGGTTGGTTCATCTAATATTAAGATTGGTGCATCTTTGATAAGAGCACATGCTATGGCTAATCGCTGTTTTTGTCCACCAGAAAGTGTATAGAGTGCCTTATCCAGCAAGACATCAAGATGAACCTTATTTAAATATTCTCTGGCATCTTCTTCATTCAATGATTTGTTTGACAAAGCTGCATAATAGCATAAATTTTCATACACATTGAAATGCTCATATAACATATAGTTTTGAAAAACAAAAGCGATATTATATCTTCTAAAAAGTGTTTTCTTATGCATAGAAAATGATGTTATATCTATATCATTAATCCAATATTTTGCATTTTTTTCTGAGTAGTTAATAAGGCCTATCTGATAAAGAAGCGTTGTCTTACCACAACCACTTTCACCAGCTATCAATGTCAAACAATGATCTTTGATTTCTATATTTTGATGAACAAACAATGGTCTATCAAAGACAATATTGATATCTTCAAGTCTAATCATTTGACAACACCTCCCATAACATTGGTACAACTAGCTGTATAATGAATGCAACTGTAAAGATTACCAACACCGAATTAAAGTCTATGATATATGGCTGATAATAAACATATGCAGATATGAGTACGACTACCCAAAGCATCATGTAAGAAATTATCGCTAGCAAAAGAGCATTAATGAAATATTTTTGGATCTTAATCTTTAATATATCCTTCTTTTGAAGATAACCTATGCTTCTTAACCACTGGTTGAAATTTTTTTCATCCTTTCCCTTGATAAAATGAATAATTCCATAAATGAATGTTACAAAAATAATCGAAGCTATACTTATAAAATAAAGTGTTGTTTTTGTATTCTTCATAGATTCACCTATCAATTGATAATCATTATATTTCCAATCAACTGTCAGTCCTTTTGACTCCAATTCATCAACAACCTTTTCAATGTGTTCAGTTTTATCAACCTCAACAGTGTATGCATTTGGTTGCCATGGTGTATAGACTTCAACCAAATCAGCATCTTCCAATGAATGAGTTTCCACATATCCTTCTGCACTATCCCTCAAATAGACAGATTTTCCTTTTGTAGGCATACACGATTGGGCTATCTTTTCTAGCAATTGATCATTCATATAAAAAGTTGCATCCTGTTCTGTCAGTGCTCCTTCTAAATCATGTTCAACCACACCTAATATAGGTAAAACTAATTCTTTAGAAGTACATTCAATATAATTTGCCGGAAGAAAATCGTCGTCGCTTGTTTCTATACCACTTGGAGTACTTCCGGAAAATTGCATCTTTCCAGAAACATCATACATAGGTATTGCAATATTCATTTTAATAGATGCGTCTTTTAAATTATCTATCGTTAAGCCACATCTGATCATAAATTGCTTCGTTAAATAAATGCCATCTTCTTCATGATTTCGAAAGGATTCAGATATATATTTCTCTTTTTCTTGATTATTCATTTTATCAATAAATAATGTAAAAAAATTCGAATTGCTTTCCTTCAATTCTTTATCAATAGTATTTTGATAATCATAAATGATTTGATTATCTTTAATAATTTGCATGGATGGATAACTTTTTAATAACCTCTCATCAATATAACTATGCAAAATAATTTTTGGGGACATTGATGCAATGTTTGGTATATTTTGAATCGTAGCGAGTTCTGATGATGTTATAGGAAAATATGTTGCATTTTCCATATTTCCATTAAAGCCTGGACTACTTGGATCTAATCCTTTGTAAACCAATATGTTTCTGTTTTCAAGTGTTTCTAAGTCTGTTTCAAAAGATCGAAAGAATCCGTTGTCTACATTGATTGAAAACGCACAAAGCGTTATAGCAAATGACATCAACAAAAGTGTGATACTTTCCTTGAAGATATGATGTTTTTTCATTTTCATAAAGATATTAAGCCAGTTTTTCTTTAATGAAATCTCTCTATTTTTAATTTTAGAAATTTTATTATTATCTAATAATGTACTATCTTGTAATATTAAATCATGATTGTCTATTGTATATAGCATATCTGCATTATCAATAATATATGGATCATGTGTTGCTATAATAATATGACAATCTTTTTTTAGATTCTGAAGTAATTCTAATAATTTTATTTTGTATTCAATATTCAATGAAGCAGTTGGTTCATCCATCAAAATAATCTGTGGTTTCATTATGGCAATAGCAACAAAGGAAGCTCTTAGTTTTTCCCCTCCTGAAAGCTGAGCAGGATATAAATCTTTTTCCTTTTCCAGACCCATTTGTTGTATCAGAAAATCTAAATTCGAGCATTGACCATATATACTTTCTAGAAGGCTCCAATAATCTTTTATCTTAAGATCTGTATTAAAGCTACATTCTTGCTGCATATAATAGAGATTTTTTAAATACTTCATCTGAACTTTATTATGAACTATGCTTTGACCATTATATTCCATATCAAAACAAACTCCATATCTCAAAGATAACAAATCAAGCAAAGTTGTTTTGCCACTACCACTTTCACCTTTTATCACAGTGATATGATGACTATAAAACGAAAAAGACACTTCTTCAAAAATTGTAAGTTGACTATAACTAAAACTCAAATCTTGAACTCTTATCATCTATATCAAATCCTTTCTATAAAGCATATCAACAAAGATATGATTTTCATTAAATACTTAATTTTTTGTTAGAGCTATTATTAATACTCCATATATCCCCTTATCTGTAGAGAGAATAATAAACTTCTTAAATAACTTCATGTAAATACTTCTTTCCAATTAAAAGAAGTATTATCTTTGGATTACATAAATTTAATATTTCATTATCTTTCTTTTTAGGGTGTAATCGCTTTCTCTAATTATATTGTATTGTGGTTTATTATAACTGTCAATAAATATATTATTTTTTACGACTTATTTTATATTCGTTACTATTGTGATATAATCTATTAAATGAAATGAGGTAGATATGGCTAAATATTCTAATTATTTATTTAAACTTGATTTATTGATTTTAAGTGTCTTAAAACATAAAGATATGTATGGCTACGAACTATCTAAAGTGATTTCTGAACAAACAAATGGTTATGTTGTGCCTAAACATGGGACTATGTATCCTGTTATTTATAAACTTATTGAGGATGGTTATATCACTAGTCATACAATTGTTGTAAAAAACAAAGCGCGCGTTTATTATCATTTGGAAGATGAAGGAAAAGAATATCTTCAACAGCTTGTGGAAGATTATGATAATCTTGTACTACAAATTAACAATATTGTTCATGGAGGGGAAAACAATGACAGCAAATAAAAGATATTATAGGGATGTAAAAAAGCTTTTTCCTGTATATTTAAAAAAAGAAAAATTGTATCTTAACCAGCTTAAAGAACAAATTGATGAATATGAAGATACATCATATGAAGAATTAGTTGATATTTTTGGCAATCCTATCGATATAGTGAAAGCATATTATGATACAATTAATAGTAAATATTTATTGAAGAGAATGAATTTAAAAAGAATTGTGACAATGACATGCATATTAGTATTACTATTAAGTACCCTTTATTTAGGGTATAGAACATACTCATTACACGAAGCAATTAATAATTTTGAGACTGGCATTCCTGCAGAAATTGAAGAAACAATAGAAGTGGTAGAATAATGAAAAAATTAATTTTGTCTATTCTTAATCTAAATCTTCTATGTTTTCTATCATGGTCCTTGACTATTTTAATTTTAAATCAATTGATCCATCCATCTCTTACACTGCTTTTTAGCTATTCCTTATAAAAGTTTGGTTTTCCTCTATAACAAAATTTGTAGATCTTCATGTTATAGAAGATAAACATATCAGTTGATAAATAATTTCTATCTCCCAAAAATATCATTTTTTGATTTTCTGTATTATTATATAAACTTCATTAATTTGGTAATGATAATTATTTATATATAAAAATATGATATTGAGACTGATTGTTAATCAATCTGACAAATAACAACTGACATGAGGAGTTGTGTTGTTTTCTTGTCTCTATAAGAAATAATTCAGATTATAAAATTAATATTTAAATACAGTATAGAACACTTATGTTGATTCATATGAGTTGATATAGGTGTTTTTTAATTTTTAAAATATTATATATAAGAAAGTTTATTGATAAAAAGGAATATATATAAAATGAATGTTATAGTTTATATATTGTGTATTTTGTGACTTAAAAATGTTTCTTGTGAGTAAAAAATTGTTTGGTGATAGTTAAATGTGTTACAATTAAAAAAATATATAATTTGATATAAGCAAAATAAAATAATAGGGGGCATATTATGCTAGAGATTAAAGATATTCATATTTCTTTTGATAGAAATATATTCAATAATACACAAATTCAATTCTATTCCTCATCTATTCATGCGATTGTAGGGAAAAGTGGATCAGGAAAAACAACATTTTTAAAAAGTATTATACATGATTCATCTTTTTCACAATCAAAGATGTATTATAATCATGAAGAAATTCATCAAAAAGATGATTTTGTAAGAAATCATGTTGCTTATGTTGATCAGTTAGGAAGTTATTTTCCAAATATGTCAATTAAGCAACATTTTCAGTTTTATGCTGAAATGAAGAAAGAAAAAATAGATGTACAAAAAATTAATCGTTGTCTAGAAAAAGTTAATTTAAATAATGTGAACATTAATAAATTACCAAGTGTTTTATCTATTGGTGAAAGAAAAAGAATGTTAATTGCTCTTGCTATATTTTGTGATAAGGATATCATTATTTTAGATGAGCCAACAGCTTCACTTGATAAAAAGAATATAAGTTTATTAAAAAAGATATTGGTTTCATTAGAAGATAAAACAATCATATTAACAACACATACACCTGAAATATTAGAAATATGTAATGTTATTTATAAGATAGAAAATCAAGAATTTCATTGTCAAAAGAATGATATTGATGAAACACAGGAAACTGAAATAAAATTAAGAAATAATTATCAGTTTTCACCAATTAAGTATTTTAGATATAAAAGTTTAATTCAATGGATACAGTATATAGGGATTATAGTTATTTCTTTATTTATCCTTATTCAATCATCTTTAATCGTTAATTCTTTTTTAAAAACCACAAATGTTAGTTCTCAAGCAATAAATCAATCTTCAAAAGAAATGTTATTTATAAGAAGTAGAGAGGGTGAAATAGTTTGGGACTATAATCCTTCATCAGGATCTCATGATTCAAAACCTTTTGATGAAGATAATTTAAGCAAAATTAAACATATGGAAGGTGTAAAGGAGATTAAGAAATTTGAGGAATTGACCTTATTCAATCCTCATAGTGAGGAATCACAAACTTTGCAAATTGTTAATAAGAATGGAACTACAAAAAATTATACTATAAATGTGAGTGAGGGTTATGACCTAAGAGTATATCCATATTATGAGAGTAATGATTTTAATGATCACGATAATGGAGTTTATATAAGCTATGGGTTATCACAAGTTTATAAGATTCATGAAGGAGATACAATTAAGGCGAAGTTTTATATTCCTAAAGATCAATATATAAAAGGTAGTGGGCTAGATTATCGAAGTGTAACATATACACTTAGAGAATTAGAATTTAAGGTCAGTAAGATTATTAAAAAGGATGACGGATATGAAACCGGAGTAACTGACTTGATTATTTATATTCCCTATGAAAATTTAATGAATATCATGTCTCATATTGACAAGAAGGAAGAAATCATTTCTAGCTATTACATTGATAATGTTCTTTCTAAACAAGTTTCAGCACAGCCATATACCATGAATGAGTATGTATTATTTGTAGATGAGGACTATGTTGCAGATATTAATAATTCTATTTTAGAGATGGATGATGAATATGATACATTTTCTAGATATCTGGGTCAGCTTGAATATGATAAAATGATGAAAGAAGCATTTCAAACAAAGTTGTTAAGTTTTGCTGCTATTTGTAGTGTGGGATTAATAGCCCTTCTTACAACACAATACTTTTTAATGAAATCTAGAAAGAAAGAGTTTCAAATATTGGAAGATAGTGGGGTACAAGATAAGGATACTAAGAAAAGTCTTTTGTTAGAAAATAGCATGTATTTTATCATCATATCAATAGCTGGTTTTTTATGGTTATATATTAATAGAGAACAATATGCATATATTACTCAATATTTAGCAGTCTTAGGAATAAGTTTTATATTATTGCTTTTAATGCATGCAGTTTCTCACCTTGTATTAAAGAAAAAATAGAAATAGATTATACAATAAAAAATCTATGAAGGGAACGAAATAAACGATGCTAGAAATAAAAAATATTTCACTATCATTTGATAAAGAACTTATTAAGAATGGCCAATTATATATTTATGATAATCAAATTACTGTTCTTTCTGGACCAAGTGGTTCAGGTAAAAGTAGTTTATTATATGATATTGCTTTTTTATCTCATCAAAGTCAAATGAATTATATCTTTGATGGAAAGGATGTTCAAACATTATCAAAAGATGAGATAAGAGATATTCAACGAAATAAAATTGCCTTTGTTTTTCAAAATATTCCATTATTCAATAGTATGACTCTCATGGAAAATATTCGTTTTTATGCTAGTTTAACACAAGAAACATTTTCTGAGGAAAAGGCACGTCAGTATTTAACAGACTTGGAGTTATTCTTAGATGATCATACAGATATTGAACATTTATCTGGTGGAGAAAGACAACGTTTAGCAATTATTTGTGCTTTAATGAAAGATACACCTTATATATTCATGGATGAACCAACAGCTTATCTTGATGAAGATAATAGGGAAGAATTTATAAAAATCTTAGACTTATTAAAAAATCGTTATCATAAAACAATTCTCATCGCTTCACATGATAGTTTATTATTTGAAGCGTGTGATAATCTTTATGAAGTTAAGGATAAACAAATTCAATGTATAAAAAGCTCAGATTTAGTTAATGCTCATCCATCATTACAGCATAAAGATAAATATGTATTCAAAGGACTTCCTTATTTTTATAAATGTGAATTTCGTAAAAATCAATGGAAACATAAAACTTTTCAACTGTTTTTAACATTTATTTTATTTATTAGTACATTTTGTGGAATGTATTTACAATATTATCAAAAGCAACTTGATAAAAACGTAGAAGAATATCGAAGTTCACAATTGGTAATAAGGATGGATAAGAAAATAAGTGGACCAGTGCTTAGAGAAATGGAAGGACTGCCAAATATCAAAGCTGTCAAAAGAATAACTCCACTTATAAGTGATAATCAATATTTGATATGTCCCTATTTAGAAAATGATTTTTTTACTCGTGGTATCAAACAATCATTGAAAAATGAAAATCATGCAGGTGTTTATATCAATTATGAAACATACAGAGATACAAAAGACAAAGCAATAGATGTTATAGTTGAGGGAAAAAATATAACCCTTCAACCAGATTATCAATTAGATAAAGCATTTGCTGATTATAAATTAAAATCAAATCTTGCAAGAGTCATTTATCTTCCTTATGAAGATTATTTAAAGCTCTATAATTATAAAGATAACTCACCTATACAATCATCATATGCATTAATATCATTAGATGATGCAAATGATTACCTTGAAACACTAGAGGTTCTTATTGATAAATATGAAGATATATCATTAGAAAATCAAATAGAAATAACAACTTTATTAAATATAAAAAATACCACAGAACAATTTACAAATTCAATAATGATATTTATATGTGCAATCGTTGTTCTTTCAATAATTTTACTTAAAATTATTGATTACTATCACTTAAGATTTTCTCAAGTCTTATTAGAAGTTAATGGTATCTCAAACAAGGATATGAGAAAACAATACATCATAAAAGAATTATCACAATATGGAATACCAATTATCATTGCATATATAGCTTTACTCATAAGTTATGGAATATTGAAGATGTTAAATATTCAAATGATGATGTATCTATTTATGGTATTAATCTCTTGTGCATTTGTTATATTCATATTATCTATTATCATTTATATGATTATGAATAAGTTTTTATCTACAACTAAAATATTAAAGATGCTTTAATCTATAGTGACTACCCTAATAACCTCATAAAATGCTAAATTTTAAAATTAATTTATGATATAATAAATGAAGAAATAAATTTTAATTTTGTTGAAATAACAGATTATATTTATTTCTTATTTATTTAATGGGAGAGTTAATTATGAATGTTGTTATTGTAGATGATGATTTAGAATTTGCAAAATTAATAGAAAAAGATGTTTCTCAGTTTTTTTCTCGTTTATATGATTTTGTATCTATAGATATTATTAATGATGATTTTAAAAGAATAGAGGATTATTCATCTATTGATCTTGTTTTTTTAGATATTGATTTAAAAAAAGAATATAATGGTATAAATATAGGACAATTTATCCAAGATTATTTTCCAAAAGCAATAATAGTTTTTGTTTCAATACATGAAGAACTTGTTTTTTCAGCATTATCTATTCGATTTTTTCAATTTATACGTAAAGCACAATATCAAACAGATATTGTTAAAGTATTAAAACAAGTAAAAAAATATATGGATGAAAATATTAAGAGAATTTTGATTAAAGTTGATGGAAGAACGCATGTTATTAAGTTTAGTAAAATAATTTATTTGATGGTTATAGGACATGATCTTATTATTAAAACTATTGATAATGAATTGACTATTCATAGTTCATTGATGAAGTTTATGAATCAGGTAGATTATAAAGAGCTTGTTCAAATAGAAAGAAATTTAGTAATTAATTTAAATTATGCTAAGGAAGTTATGAGAATAAAAGTTGTTATGTATGATGATGTAGAACATAATGTTGGAAGAAAATATCAAAGTCAGCTTATAGAACAATATGAGGAGTTTTTATTAAAATGATTTTATTTGACACTATTATGACAATTATAGAAGATTTTATTTTATCTTATTTTAGTTTTAAGATTCTTGAAATTAATGATAAAAAAGGTTTAATATTTTTAAATGCGATTATTTGTTTCATTGAGACATTCATATTTAATAATTATATAACAAACAACTTTCTATTATTAGCTTTATTAATTATGACGAACTTTGTAATAATCTATTTTGTAAAGAAGGAATTGAATTTATACTACTTTATTATTCCATCAATATTGATTGCTCTTTTACTTTTCTCTAACACTATATCGTTAGTTTTTGTATCATTGTTTCTTAATATTAGTCCAAAAGATATAGGATTAACAAATACAGCAGTCATAATCCTATCTTTGATTTCAAGAGTATTTTATTTCATATTTGGCTTTATGTTTTATTATGTGGAGAAAAGATTAAAACAGTATAGAAAAGTTACTTTAAAAAAAGATTATTGGATTGTATTTTGTATTTTTACGTTTACTTTTTTAGGGGCTTATACTATCTTGTATGAAGCTATTTTTTATCAAACAATTGGTAGTAAGACAATTTATAATCTGTTATTTCTCTTTATCGTCTTAATTATATCCTTTTTTATATTATATTATCGTATGCAAATAGATCACTATAATCATATGTTAATAAGTAATGAATTGTTGAAAAGTCATTATGCTGAAGAATTATATAAGAAAACAAATAAATTATCATATCAAATACTTCAAGAAAAACACCATATGTTCTATATTCTTATTAAAATAAGGAATTTACTTAAAAATCATAATTTAGATGAAACTTCTTTATTTGTTAATGAAGTGATTGAAAATTATCAAGCATATGAATTAACTCAAACATCAAATGTGCCAGCTTTTGATTACAATATATTAAATTATATAAATCTATTAAAAAAAGATGGTTACAATATTACTACAATTATAACTGTAGGTAATAATAAGATGCTAGAGGATATCCATATTATTAATATCATAAAAGAATGTATAGAAACAATTGTGCAATATACAACTAATGAAAGACAATTTGATTTACAATTACATGATAGTGATTCCTATTTAATTTTAAAAATAACAACGCATAAACAAAATAATCAACTGCCTTTATTATCAATAAAAAAATCTGATCTCGTAAGAAAGGCTGATATTATAACTAATGAAAATAATGAAGTTGAATTAAGAGTATTGTTTTTTACTAAGTGATTATTATTTGAATTTTATAAGAAATATATAACAAGTAAACCAAATGTTTTTAATAATTATTTTAATCCATCAAAGAGACTTAAGATTAATAGTAATCAATTGGGAAAGCAGTTTGGGTAACTCATAATAATCGAGAATATGTTGATTATGAAGTAATATAAGTATTTTATAAAAATCTGATAAATTGCTAAACCACCATTATCAAAAACATGTCATAAATCAAAAAGAATTTAGAGATATTATAAAGGAATACTATCAGCAACAGGCACAAAATTTGATTAGTTCAAAAGGAAATAATGTATTAACAAAAATTAGAGTAAATGGTAATAAATTATTTTATAGAATTTCAAAGAATGAATTTGCTGTTATTGATTCTTCTGGTAAAATAAAAATATACTTTAAACCAACAGGAGGAATTGATTTGGAATTATTAGATTATTGAATTATGTAGATGCCCTTATTATAATGTAAATGATGTAAAAAAAGCTTTATTAGAAAAACAAAGTCAAAGATTGTTTGTAACAGATGATGTTGTTTTTGTCCCATTTTATATAAATGAAGGAAAGAGATATGAACTGTATGATTTTGAACTTGATATTTTCACAAATATGTCATTTGAGGATTTTATTCAAAATAAAACTAGAAAAAAAATAAATGAGATTGACATTGATTTCATAAAAAAAGTAAGAAGTGTTATATTGAAGTTAATTTACTAGATAATAAAAATATAAATATATATTTAAAATTATGTGAGTATATTGAATATTTATTAAGTTCTGAAGAATTAAAACTTAGAATAGAGAAAATATTTAATGGAGTATATTTAAGTGAAAATCTATATTTTGAAATAGATTGAAATAATTTTTGAAAAACTGACTATGCTATCTATACTTATGATGCAGTAGGATATTTCTTTAAATTAACAACATATTGTTCCTCAAGAAGCTTGGAATGAGAATGGAAAAGTAAAACATGATTTTTATTTGAATCATCCAAGAGAAGTTATAGAAAGTCATTATGGAGGAATAGATGTTGATATTAATAAAGTTTCAATTATTAATTCTTTACATAGATATATCTATAACAAGTTATATTATTGGTTATTAAAAATAAATTTCCCTTTAACAATAAAACCTAAGACAGCAGTTAATGTGACAAGGACTATTGCGACCTTGGAAGTTTATAGAGAGATTCTAGAAAGACTATTTAAAACTGTAAAAAAATTATTTATTTTAAAAGTTATTTGGAGGATAATATGGAAAATTATACTATTGAAAAAGTTAATATTGATATGCATAATGAAGATGTATATACAATTAGAAAAAAGGGAAGATATAAAGTTTATAATTATAATCATGAGTTTATCAATGAATCAAAAGTTATAAAAACGAGCTCCTGTATCCTACATAATGGAAGTATATATTATTGGAATTGGGGAACAAGAATAATCAATCAATGGGATTACATCAATGATAAATACTATAAATTTAAATTTACGAATTTTATGAAACCAAATATAGAGTCATTAACTTTCCTTAAAGATGAGATGGTTATTCACTATGAATATGCAGAGGAGATAAACCCAAATGAATTTAAACGACATGTAGTTTTAGTATATATAAAGAATAGAATAATAATACGAGAAGAACAAGATATAAATGAAAGTAGTAAGAATTGGTTAAAAAAAATCACTTCATATGGTAATAATCTTTATTTCTTAGAAGATCGATGGGAAAATGAAAACAACAATTTTATTATCTCCATATGGGAAAATGGTTCTAGAAAACAGTTGCAGAAGGTGCCATGCTACAGTCAAAACTTCTACCAAATATCAGATGATGGAAAGTATTTATTACTGCCTACTGTAGATCGTTATAAACATGGTGAGTTACATATATACGATTTTCATACATTAGAGGAAATTGACTGTATAAAATTTTGGCAGGAAGGATTTTATGCAATTATAGCATATTTTATGGAATATGATAAAAATGATTATATTGTGTTTGAAGCAAATCCAAGGCCTGATACTGATGAAATATGGCATACTCATATATATTCAATTAAAGATAAAAAAATAATCAAGTCATTCAATTATAGGATTATTATTGAATCAGTTAAAGGCAGAAACTTATTAATCATTCAAACACCAAGAAAAAGAAAAACAATTTTTCATAGCTATTAAAATAGAAAAGAAACAAAAATTAGTGAGATAGAGGATTTAGAAATTTATTTTTGAACATGATTTAACGATATGAAAGTAGTGATTAAATGAATAGAAATAGTGGATTTCGTAAAAATAATATCATAAATAAGTATTTATTATATCAATATTATCAGTAATAATTGTATTAGGCTTAACAACATTCTTTCTATATGATACTCATAATTATATATAGAGCTAATGATATATTGAATGTGTTCTGCTTAAGACAAATGATTACTCACTGTTAAGTGTTTCTGCTGCTGATAACAATGATGGAAAATATAGTATAAGAAAATCTATCCATAGGATTAACAGAAATAATAATAGAGATTTTTATGAACAGTACATGGAGAAGAATGTTACTATAGATGAAGATTTTAAAATTATTGAAAAGATTGTTGGTAAAATAAAAGAATATAAGCCTTTTTCTAACAATGTTTATTATTTGGAATTAAAACAGGGAGGAATATTTATAAGTTGCTGTTATCTTCACAAGTACAAATAAGTAGGACTTATGATCCTGGACACTTATGATTGTTTCAATTAGTTGAGCAATAGCTTGGATAATAGTTAATGCCACTTCTCTCCTTTCGATGAAAGGAGAGATTTTTTTCATAAAGAATGTTTGGTCAATGGAGTATAGATGTTCATAAAAATATCATTGAGGTCATTATTGGTATTACTGATAAGAAAAACTCAAATAACTGAATACATCTAAGAAACATTTAATATCTTGAATTCTAATTTACAACGACTTAAACAATGATTTGTTGATTATAAATGTTTTGATTTGTTATGATTATTTTAAGATATATGATAAAATGAAAATGACAGGAGGGGAGATTAAAATATGGAAGAAAAAGTATTTGCTAAGGGATATTGTTTTGCAAAGATATTTATCTTTTTTGTCATTGGATGTTTGATAGGAACTTATTATGAAGAAATATTGTGGTACGTAAGATTTGGTGAATGGGTTGATCGACAAGGTATGATTTATGGTCCATTTAGCCCAATTTATGGTGTTGGAGTAGCTATTTTTGTTGTTATATTAGGAAAACATAATGATCAAAGAAGTATTTTAAAAACATGGATCTACGCAGCTCTTATTGGTGGAACAACAGAATTTATAACAAGTTGGATTGCGGATGTTTGTTTTGGTGTTATTTTTTGGGATTATTCTAAGATGTTTTTAAATATTGCTGGGAGAACCACAATTCCATTTATGATTGGTTGGGGAATTGCAGGAACAGTTTTAATGAAAGTTATTTATCCTTTTGTATCAAAGTGGCTAGAAAAAATACCTTATAAAATTGCTCATCCTATTTATATGGCTACTGTTGTATTTATCACACTAGACTTAATTATTACATATAGTGCTTTTGGAAGAATGGCATTAAGAGATCAAGGGGTTAAACCATTTACTTTCATTGGTGAATTATATGATAAAATTTATGATGATGAGTTTATGTATCATAAGTTTCCAGTTATGAGTCCTGAAGTTAAGTAAGATCATCTATAAAAATAAAGGAGGAAATATAATGAAATTACATATTAAAGGAAAAGTTATGAGTATACATAATAAAATGGATATTTTAGATGAGAATGAAAATGTAAGATATCGTGTAGTAAGTAAAGCATTATCTATTCATGATAAGACACATATTGAAGATGCTCAAGGTAATGAAATAGCATATTTACATGCAAAGGCTATTTCGATTCATCAAGTTCATTATATTGAAATGGCTAATGGAGAAAAGTTTGAAATGAAGATTAAACTAGGACATCCATTTAAAAATCAATTTGTAGTTGATGGGTTAGGATGGAAAATGCTAGGAGAATTTGCTGCACATGATTATAAGATTGTTGATGAAAATGATCATGTTTTAGCAACTGCGCATCGTAAATGGTTTTCAATGCATGATATTTATTATTTAGATATTTTAGAAGATAGTCAGGCAGAAAAAATTATTGCTTGTTATATTGTATTGGAACATATATTAAGAAATCAAGAGTCAGCAGCAACTTCCAATTCAAGCAACAACCAATAAAGCATATTTAAGTTGAGAAAATATAAATATGACATTCTATTATAAATTTTCTTGTGTTCATAACATAAATTTGAGTAATTTAAAAAGGGATAACTAAATAATTATTTTTGATATCAATTTCAATAAAATTATATGGAGTTTTAATCACTCCATATAATTTTATTATAAATGCAACTTATAAATACATAGATGTTACATTTGGTTTCTTGATATATTAATGTTAATAAGATACGATAAATGTGCAAGGAGGAAGTCATCATGAATATTTCAGAAAAAATAGTCATGCTAAGAAAAGAAGCACATATGACACAAGAAGAACTTGCCCAAGCTTGTCATGTTTCTAGACAAGCAGTCAGTCGATGGGAAAAAGGAGAAACAAAACCAGATATTGAATCTGCAGTATTGCTAGCACAAACATTTCATATGAGTATAGATGATTTGTTGCTATCTCCGAAATTACATTTACCTAAGAAAATATTATTAACATATAAGCAAATCATAATAGTTGTATGTAGCATTCTGTTGTTAGGTTGTTTTATAGGTTATTTGTTTTATGAAAATTCAAAAGTCGATATGACAAAATTTCTCTTATCAGAAGCAAGGATAGATTTAGTAAAGAGTGATATAAGTAATACTTGTTATAAAATAACTGTAACACCTTTAAATTATAATAAAAATATTTCAATGAAACTATCTATTAAACCAGATTATAAAAATGAAACTGATATAGTATTAATGCAGCCTGAAGTAAATGAATTAAATTTTACAACTACATATTATTTTGATATGGATTTTATTTATGATATTTATCTTATTCAAAGTGATGGAAAACAAACAATAAAGATTCCTTTATGGAATTACAATAAACCATTTTTTATTCAGGAATACAGTTATTTATCAGAATTTAATATTTTAGATGAATTTAAGTAGTATCAACAAACATAAAAGATATTCAATGACAGAATGAGTAATGATTAATTAAGAAAATTAAAACAAATAATAAAAGGGAGATAAAGTGTTTATGAAAAAAATAATGTCTTTAATGATATGTATGCTCATGTTATTAACGGGATGTGTAGATAATGATAAAAAAGAAAAAGAGCCAATAGCTCCAGTCAAAAACACAACAAATATTATAAGTTATGTCAGTAAAACACCTTTAACTGAGGAAGTTTTAAAGGATGTCACAGATGCTTATTCAGTATTTGAATACCATTTAGATGAGAGTTACAAAACAGCAACAATTGAAGTCTGGGAGAAAAATGATGGATGGGAAAAAATAGTATCAACTACTGATCCTATTACATCTCAAGGAGAAATTGCTATTGTGTCAGGTCAAGATTCGTATCATATTTATATGATTGCTTCAAGAGACGAATACAATATAACTGAGTATAAGTGCTCTGATTATTTTCGTAAATCTATGAATCATAATAAAATACAAAGAGCGAATCCATTAGAAGAAAAAGAAATAAAATCAGGAAAAGAAATTGCACTATGGAAAGTGTTAGGATATAAAGAAGAAAATAATAATCTTAAAGTATCAGATTTTAATGATGTTGATTGTGATTATGGGCTTAAAATAACAATTACATTTAATAATAAAGATATTGATAAGAATTAAAATTTATTTGAAAGTTGAGATTGGATAATCTTGACTTTTTTATTTTATGTAAAATAATGAATTTTTAAATGGATAAATTGTATATATTTGATAAAAAGAGTACAATGATGGCATAATTGAAATATGGAGAAGGAATATTAATAAAGGCAAATAAATATTTCAAAATGATCAAGATTATAATCACATGATTAAAAAATAGATATGCTTGATGTATATCTATGAAAGAAATATTTTAGCTTTGGGATAAGGATTAAAAAATATGATAAGAAAGTTAGAAGAAAAAGATATTGATAGAATTATGAATATTTGGTTTGAAAGTAATAGAAAAGCACATGATTTTATTCCTAAAAAATACTGGTTAGAGCATTATGAAATGGTCAAAAAAATGATACCTCAGTCAGAAGTCTATGTTTCTATTGATAATCAATCACAAGCTATTCAAGGATTTATTGGAATTGATGATGAATATATTATGGGGATTTTTGTAGATGCTCAAAAACAATCTCATGGAGTAGGGAGTCAATTGTTGAAGTTTGTTAAATCTAAAAAAAAGAATTTAACTTTAAATGTCTATCAAAAGAATAAAAGAGCTATTCAGTTTTATTTGAAAAATGGTTTTATAATTGTTGAAGATGGTTTTGATGAGGATACGATGGAAAAAGAATATACCATGGTCTATAAGGATAAATAAATATGAATCTCAAGGAAAAAGCTCAGCACTTAAAACAAAATATAACAGCATTAACTATTGTTATGAAAAAGAAAGAAACACCAATTTATGCAAAAGTAATAGTAGGTATAACGATTGGTTATGCTTTGTCACCAATTGACCTCATACTTGATTTTATACCTATTTTAGGTTATATAGATGATATGATCATTTTGCCATTATTGATTTGGTTATCGATTCAATTAATACCTTTAGATGTTATGGAAGAATCAAAAAAAGAAGCTAAAGATTTATGGGAAAATGGGTATCCTAAAAAATGGTATTATGGTATTCCGATAGTATTCATATGGATATTTATTATCTTTATGATTATAAAACAATTCATATAATGAAATAATTTGTCAGTAAAAGGAATAATATCATAATAAAATGAATATGTTCATCTTGTATTCAAAAATATTCTATTTAATAGTATAATATGTAGATAAGAGAAGGAGGCAATACGAATGCTTCAAATAAAAAATATACACAAAGAATATAAAACAGGGAATTTAATTCAAAAGGCACTGGATGGAGTGAGTTTGAATTTACGTGATAATGAGTTTGTTGCTATTTTAGGACCTAGTGGTTCAGGGAAAACAACATTATTAAATATTATTGGTGGTCTTGATCGTTATGATCAAGGTGATTTAATTATTAATGGGATTTCAACAAAGAAATATAAAGATCGTGATTGGGATTCTTATCGTAATCATACGATTGGATTTGTATTTCAAAGTTATAACTTGATTCCTCATCAAACAGTTCTTGCTAATGTTGAATTAGCTTTAACAATTTCTGGTATTTCTAAAGCAGAAAGAAAACAAAGAGCTGAAAAAGCTTTAGAACAAGTAGGACTTGGAAATCAAGGTCATAAAAAACCAAATCAAATGTCTGGTGGACAAATGCAACGTGTCGCCATTGCTCGTGCTTTAGTCAATGATCCAGATATTTTATTAGCCGATGAGCCAACAGGAGCATTGGATAGTGATACCAGCGTTCAAGTTATGGATTTATTAAAAGAAGTCGCAAAAGATCGTTTGGTTGTTATGGTAACGCATAATCCGGAATTAGCTCAAGAATATGCAACACGTATTGTTGAATTACGTGATGGAACAATTCGCAGTGATTCTGATCCTTTTGAAGTGAGTGATAAAGAATTAGAAAAACCTAAACATCAAAATATGGGTAAATCTTCTATGTCTTTATTAACATCTTTATCTTTAAGTTTTAATAACTTAAAAACAAAAAAAGCCCGTACTATTTTAACTTCTTTTGCAGGCTCAATTGGGATTATTGGAATTGCTTTGATTTTATCATTATCTAATGGTGTTAATCAATATATTCAATCAATTGAAGAAGAAACATTATCAGAATATCCATTACAAATTCAAAGCACTGGTTTTGATATTACTTCAATGATGACAGATGTACATCCAGGACCAGGAACAGAAGAAAAAGATGAATCAAAAATCTATGTTTCTCAAATGATTACCAATATGTTTTCTAAGATTGGTTCTAATGATTTAACATCCTTAAAAGAATATCTTGATAGTGGAAAAAGTGATATTAAAAAGAATACAAATTCAATTGAATATAATTATAATGTTGCGCCACAGATTTATAGTCCAAATACTAAAAATATTAGACAAGTTCATCCTGATAAATCATTTGCTGCTTTAGGATTAGGTTCATCATCTAATTCTAATAGTATGATGTCAGCCATGATGAGTACAGATGTTTTTTATCAGATGCCTAATCATCCAAGTCTTTATCAAGATCAATATGATATTAAAGCTGGAAAGTGGCCAGAAAGCTATAATGAATGTGTTTTGGTTTTAACAAAGAACGGAAATATTAATGACTTTATGTTATATACATTGGGATTACGTGATTTTTCAGAACTTGATAAAATGGTTGAACAATTCTCTAAAGAGGAAGAAGTCAAAGTTCCTGATAATGCTGGAAAATATTCATATGATGATATTTTAGGAAAAGAATTTAAATTAGTTAATGCAACTGATTATTATCAATATGATAAAAAATACAATGTTTATAAAGATAAAACTGATGATACAAAATATATGCAAAAGCTTATTGAAAATGGTGAAAATATTAAAATTGTAGGGATTGTCCAACCAGCTGAAACAGCAACAGCAACAATGTTAAGATCTGGGATTGGTTATCCTGCTTCACTTACAACACATGTGATTGAAAAAGCTCAAGCAAGTGATATTGTCAAAAAACAATTAGAAGATTCTAATGTTGATGTTTTTACTGGAAAGAAGTTCAGTGATAAAGAAAGTAATAAAATGGATATGAATTCTTTATTTACTGTTGATGCTAATATAATGAAAAAGGCATTTACTTTTGATCAAAGTAAGCTTTCTATGGATATGGGTAGTTTGGATTTAAGTCAGATTAAGATAGATCCATCTACATTACCAGCTATTGATATGACAAATATCTTTAAAGATATGAAGGTGAATATTTCTAAGGATCAATTAGAGTCATTAAGTCAAAAAATTATGGCTCAATTCCAACAATATGCAATAGATAATGGAATGACTGATCCAACAAAGATGAGAGATTATTTCTTAGCTTATCTACAAACAGAAAATGCTCAAAAACTCATTCAAAGTGAAATGACACAATTGTTACAAGCAAGTGGTTTAACCCAACAATTTGAAGCCCAAATTCAAAAACAGATGCAAACCATGATGAGTCAGTATACAGCAACAATTACAAAATCTTTACAACAACAAATTAGTGCACAAATGAGTAAACAAATGGGAAATTTTGCAAAAAATATGCAAAATGCGATTCATATTGATACCAGTATGTTTGCTAAAGCAATTAAGATGAATATGAATGAAGAAGAACTTTCTGAATTAATGATGTCACTCATGACGAAAGAAGTATCTTCTTATGATGGAAACTTAAAGAAATTAGGTTATGTTGATTTTGATAAACCTAGTGCGATTAATATCTATCCAAAAGATTTTGAAAGCAAACAAAAAGTCATTGATATTTTAGATAAATACAATGCTAATGCAGAAAAGATAGATAAAGATAAAGTGATTTCCTATACTGACTATGTTGGAACATTAATGTCATCAGTTACTGATATTATTAATGTAATTAGTTATGTACTGATTGCCTTTGTTGCCATATCACTTGTTGTTTCATCAATTATGATTGGAGTTATAACTTATATCAGTGTTCTTGAACGTAAGAAAGAAATTGGAATCCTGCGTGCAATTGGAGCATCAAAGAAAAATATCTCTCAAGTCTTTGATGCAGAAACCTTTATTATAGGTTTATTATCAGGATTATTAGGAATTGGTATTACGTTAATCTTATTGGTTCCTGGTAATATGCTTATCCATGAAATTGCAGGTAATGTCAGTGTAAGTGCAACTTTACCAGTAGGTGGAGCGATTATTTTGATTGTCTTGAGTGTTATTTTAACACTCATTGGTGGATTGATTCCATCTAAGAAAGCTGCTCAAGAAGATCCAGTAACAGCTTTAAGAACTGAATAGTATTTAAAAAGGATTGAATTTTTTCAATCCTTTTCATATGTTCCTTTGATTAATTGTTTTTGATTTCTAACATGAATCTTTCCTAATGCAATAACATCTTGTATATTATAATTTTGATCAAGTAAAAGTAAATCCGCATCTTTGCCAACAATAATTTCCCCTTTATTTAAGCCTAAACCTCTAGCCACATTGCTAGTAAAGAAAGGGAGAGCTTCTCCTAAACTCAAATTATTTTTTAACATATATTGAAATTCTTCAAAGAGACAACTAACTGAAGAAACACCGATATCTAATAATTGACCAGATTGATCATAAGTCGACCAACTTCCTTGGCCATCAGAACTAACAGTTATATGATCTAATGGTAAGCCTCTTTTTTTAGCTTTTAAAATTGCATGAGTTGCACTCATCTGAGGTTCAGCTGTTAAGTCAATATAACCACCCATTGAAAGAAGTTTAAAACCATCTTCTAAGAGCTGTTTATTTCTAGCAACATGAGTAGGTCTAAATAAACTTACTGGAATATCAGTAGATTCAATAATTTTAAAGACTTGACTTAATGCTTTCTTTTCATCACCCATATGTAAAATTAAAATACCACATTTTCCACTTAGCATACTGCTTACACGAATATCACTCGCTAAACGTTTAAGTTCTTTTGTACGCACATGACTAGAACGATGATCAGATAAGGCTAATTTGCAGCCAACAACTTCATCTATAAACATTATATCTTTTTTAATATCATCAGTTATTGTGATTGGTGGATATTGATAAGAACCACTAACGATTAAACAACTGATTCCTTCTTCTTTAAGTGCTTTAGCCTTAGCCAGTAAATTTTCTACATTTCGTGAAATACCATCAGTACCAAGTAATCCTAAAACCGTAGTAATTCCATGACGTGTTAGCTTAGAAAGTGTTATCTCAGGAGCTTTGGTTTTAAAACTCCCTTCTCCACCTCCACCAGTAATATGAACATGTTGGTCAATAAATCCAGGAACAAGAATTTTATTATGACCATCAATAATTTCAAATAAATCAGTATCAATATGATCTTCTATCATTTCTATTTTATCTGATATTAAAACATCTTTTCTTCCAATATATTTAGGATTATAAACATCTATATTTTTAATTAAATACATCAATAAGCCCCCTTACTTTATTTATTATAAAATAAAAGATAGAAAAGGTATATTCTTTTTTCAAGTCATAGAAATTTTAATAAAATTGTAGTATATTAATAAAAGATTTGGATAAAGAGGGGATTTTATGGATAATTTGATTTTTAGTTTAAATGCAACATTACCAGTTTTTTTAATGATGGTATTGGGAATTGTTTTGAAAAAGATAGGATGGGTTAGTGAATCTTTTGCTTCACAAATGAATAAATTTGTTTTTTTAGTTCCATTACCGCTCTTATTATTTCAAGATTTAGCAACTGTTGATTTTGAAAAAGCTTGGAATTTTAAATTTGTTGCCTTTTGTTTTATAGTGACGGTTTTGAGTATTACACTTGTTATTATGATTTCTTCATTTTTGAAGGAAAGAAGTTTAAGAGGTGAATTTATACAAGCCAGTTATCGAAGTAGTGCAGCTTTATTAGGTGTTGCTTTGATTCAAAATATTTATGGACATTCAGTCATGGGTCCATTGATGATTATTGGCAGTGTTCCACTTTACAATGTTATGGCAGTTACAGTTTTATCAATCTATCAGCCTCATCGTAATGAAATGGATAAGGGTCTATTGAAAACAACCCTTAAAGGAATTATAACAAACCCAATTATTATTGGAATTGTTGTCGGGTTATTATGGTCAATCTTGAAGTTACCTATGCCTTTTATCTTATCTAAAACTGTTTCCAATATCAGTGCTATGGCTTCACCTTTAGGTTTAATAGCAATGGGTGCAAGTTTTGATATTAAGAAAGCTTTTGGCAAGTTAAAACCAGCCTTAGTTGCTACATTTATTAAACTCTTTGGATTTTGTATGATTTTCTTACCGATTGCGATAGCGTTTGGTTTTGTAGGTGAACAATTGGTTGCTATTTTAATTATGTTAGGTTCAGCTACAACAGTGACTTGTTTTGTTATGGCTAAAAATATGGGACATGCTGGTATATTAAGTAGTAATGTTGTGATGTTAACAACATTACTCAGTGGTTTTTCTATTACTTTATGGTTATATATTTTAAGAACTTTACAATTTATTTAATAACAGATTTTCTTCTTATACATAGGATATAAGGAAGGGAATTGATAAGATGTATAGTTATTATGATTTGAATGATTACAATGATTATCAGATGCGAGCTCAGAGTCAAGTTACAAATGATTTTGGACCTAACCCATTTGTAATAGATATTGAAAAAGCGACTATGAATAATGATTATTTTAGAGTGGCTTTATGGACAGGGTCACATTTACAATTAACCGTGATGAGTATTCCTGTAGGTGAGGATATTGGTTTAGAAAGACATCCTGAAGTTGATCAATTTTTACGTATTGAAGATGGCATTGGCGTTGCTATGATGGGTGATAAGAAGGATAATCTTTATTTTCAACAACCTGTCTTTGACGGAAGTGCTATTTTTATACCAGCTGGTATGTGGCATAATGTGGTGAATACAGGAAATAAACCATTAAAATTATATTCCATTTATGCACCAGCTGATCATCCTTGGGGAACAGTTCATCCTACAAAAGCAGATGCTCAAGCACAAGAACATCATTGACACGCATAAGCGTGTTTTTCTTTTATTAAGAAATGTCTTGGTTTTCTTTATATGGTTATGAGATAATAATGAAAGAAAGAAGGGTGTCTATGCTTTATAAAACAATTTATGAATCATCATTAGGAAATATTTTGATTGTAAGTGATGAAAATAATATTATTGGTTTGTGGTTTGAAGGACAAAAATATTTTCTAGCTAATATCAAAGACGATATAACACAGAAAGATGACTTGCCAATCTTACAATCTGCAAAATTATGGTTAGACCAATATTTTGCAGGTCAAAAGCCAAATATAGCTAATTTAAAATTAGCACCGAGAGGAAATGATTTTCGATTAACAGTGTGGAAAATTTTATGTGAAATTCCTTATGGACAATTAACCACTTATGGTGAAATTGCCAAAAAGGTTGCTATTGTTATGAATAAAGAAAGTATGTCTGCTCAAGCAGTAGGTGGAGCTGTTGGACATAATCCTATTTCTATTATTATTCCTTGTCATCGTGTAGTGGGAAGTCACGGAAGTTTAACGGGCTATGCTGGAGGAATTGATAAAAAAATCAAGTTGTTGCAATTAGAAGGTGTCGATACTAAACAATTGATGATTCCAAAGAAAGGAACAGCATTATCATATGGCAACATTAAATGATGAATTTTTATATCAGGTTTTTGCAATTGTAGAAGAAATTCCCCTAGGCACAGTAGCAACCTATGGTCAAATTGCACGTTTATCTGGACATGATAAAAATGCACGTTTAGTAGGAAAGGCTTTAAGTTTATCAGAATACTTTGGCAAATATCCATGCCATCGCGTTGTCAGTAGTCAAGGAAGATGTGCACCAGGATGGTTTGAACAAAAAGATTTACTCACTCAAGAAGGTATTACTTTTAAAGAAAATGGTTGTGTTGATTTAAAGAAGCATCAATGGAAAATGTAATTTCTTTATTGAACAAATGATAAGATGGATTTACTAAAAGGTATTTAAAAAGGATTAAGAAAATTCTTAATCCTTTCATGTTGTTACATGATGTTTATGAAATCTAAGTTGAATTCTTTTATAATCTTGAATATTGTTCATAATGAATAAGACTGGCTGCATCTTGATCACAAATTACTGTAAAATTAGGATGAAGTTTTAAAATTGTTGCAGGGACATCTTGATTAATAGGTTCATCTAAAAATCTTTTAAAGATTTCTGCTTTTTCTTTACCATTTACAATCATAACCAAATGCTTGACACGCATCAAACTCTTTGGACCCATGGTTAGAGTAAAAGGTTGATAAGGGCGATCTTTGTAATCTGGATTCACGGCTTGTTTTTCTTTAAAATCAATTTGATAAGTATAACTATCAAAAGGGGTACAACGTGGACAATTCCCACAAAAATGTCCATCATAGCCTAATCCAATAACCATGACATCAATCCCACCAACATTTCTTATTTCATTATCATAATCTTGCCAGTTATCAGCATTCATAATATGAATATGACTATCAGGAATATTGGCTGGTTTAAAGAATAACTCTTGCATATCTTTCCAATTTGGTCCATATTCTTCATTTATAAATGGATTTTCATCGAATAAATAGTACTGAATATCTTTAAACTTTTCTTGATTTTTCACATAAGGAATCATCATGTCATACATAGTTTTAGGAGAACGACCTGATGTTAATGAAATATTGACACGTTTGTCTTGCATCATTGCACCTAATAAAATAAACATAGCACTTTCACTCATTTTTTGTTCAGTTTCTTCAATAATTAGTTTCATATTAACCTCCAAGATATTTATCTATTTTTAGTATATTGTGTTTTTTATGGATAAGCAAGCTATGGTGAAGATTTAAAAAAAGTTATCAATGAATCTATCCAAAGAGAACCAAAAACAAGAGGAAAGCAAGTTATAGAAATGTTAAAATGATATTGTTGTTGAAAGGAAGAAAAAATATGGAATGGAATGAAAAATTACAGGCAATTATTGATTATGTGGAAGAACATTTGCAAAGAACTGAGGAAGCAATCAATCCATTAGAAATAGAAAGATTAGCAGGATGTTCATATTCTTTCTTTCAAAAAGTATTTTCATATATGAATGATATGAGTTTTGCTGAATATGTTCGTTATCGTAAATTAACTTTAGCTGGTTATGATGTCATGAGTACACAAATGAAAATTATAGATATTAGCTATAAATATGGTTATGATTCACCAACATCATTTACAAAGGCATTTCAACAATTCCATGGTGTTTCACCAAGTCAGGCAAGAAAAACAAGACAAACTTTAAAAGTTTATCCTAAGATGCAATTACATATGAAGCAAAGCTATGATTGGCGATTAGAAGAAAAGTCAGCAATGCGACTCATTGGAAAAAGTATTCGTCTTTCTTATCGTGATCATATTCATTTTCAAAGTGTTCCTGAATTTTGGAGTGAGTGTCAAAGAAATGGAGACTATGCAAAACTCTATGCTTTAGATGAAGGAAATACATTAGGTATGTTTGGTTTGTTTCATGATTATAATACTTTAAAAAAAGAATGTACTTATTCTATTATGGTGATTAATAATCATGAAAAAAGTGATGAGTATGATGAAATATTGATTCCTGAAGCGACATGGGCAATCTTTGATTGTCGAGGGAGTGTTCCCCAAGCTATTCAAGAAGGATGGAAATTTCTTTATCAAGAATGGTTAGTTCAGTATCCATTTTTACATGATGCTTGTCCAGAGTTAGAGTGGTATAGTTCGCAAAACACATATGCGAAAGATTATTTAAGTCAAATATGGATACCAATTATTGAGGAGGATTAAAAATGGTACATTTAGTTTACTGTGATAATACAGGGAAAAAGGGCGAAAGAGTTTTAGATAAAATTATTTCTAAAAAGAAAACAATGGTGGTTAGAGGTGCGGCAGGTAGAAAGATACCACATAGTCGAGTTCATGCTGGAGAGACATTGTATTTTATGGAGAAAGGAACAAGTTTGATTGGTGTGAAAGCCACTGTTAAGGATGTACAAAATTATGCAAAATTGACTGATGAGCAAATTACACAAGTTTTATCTGATCATCAATCCAAGCTAAATTTAACAGAGAAACAAAAGGTCCGCTGGCATAAGAAGTTTTTATGTTTAGTGGAATTCGAAGATGTTCAACAAATTGAACCATTAGAGTTTGAACATCAAGGAAATATGGATGATTGGTTAATTGTAGAGAAAATTGAAGATGTTGTTGTGGGAACAAGTATTCCTTATAATTATGAAAAATCAAAATTGAAATAAAAGAGAAGATGTTATGAATCTTCTCTTTTATTAAATTAACTTTAAGCAATTGATAAAAGTTTGCTTTGTGCTATAATATGGGTGAATGAAAAGTTTTTTAACTTTTTTTAAGAAA
>OBJQ01000359.1_pt1 | contig 37774 bp, 40 predicted proteins | sample 1519921 | NCBI WGS metagenome assembly OBJQ01 (sample SAMN04209244, study PRJEB22552) | human gut metagenome | biome: gut; material: feces | host: Homo sapiens | place: USA: Oklahoma
ATGATGAAAGAGAAAATATCATTGCTTGTTAGACAATTGAAACAGAAACTAGGACATGTATCAAAAGAGTTGGTGATGCAGATAGAAGTCAGTCCAGAGGACAAGTTAGACCAATTGACAATCAAGATTTTTGATGTTGAAGATGAAGAAGATGTTTTAGAAATATTATCTTAATTGATATTTGAAAAGAAACCTATATATTGGGTTTCTTTTTTAATTTTATTTATTCAATTAAATAACAAATTTCAGTTACCAATTCATCAGTGTTTTGAGTTATCCTATTAACAATATAATAAGATATATCTGTAATATACTTATACCCACCTCTGGTTAATTAACAAAGCTGTAATTATAAGAATTGAGAAATTTCTTCGTTATTTTGATAAACAGAACGAATCTGTATTATTTGTTTTGTTTCAAAATCAAGATATCATAAATATTTAATATGTAAAACAAAATATAATTGTTGAGGTTCATAAAAACGATAACTTTTTTGATAATAGGTGATTTTAAAATATCCAGCTCATCATAAAAATGAAGCATATAATTATCTGTGATAACTTTGAAAAACCATAAACTTTTAACATTTGGAAGTCCTCTTTTGAGCTCAATCATAGTATAAAGCATACCATGATGTGAGAGGCAAGTCGATATTTTAAAGCTTATTAATAAAGTTTGGATCTTTCATAAGAGGTCTTGCAAAACCAAAAAATTGAACTTTTGTATTGTTATAGATTGGTAAAATATCATCTAATGATTTAAGTCCACCAGTTAAGATAATAGGAATATTCACAAGTTCTGATAATTCAATAGCTGCATCTTTATAATAAGCACTTTCTTCAGGTTTATGATTTTTCCAAGCATTTCCACTCACTTCAATCACATCAATTCCATCCTTTACAAGAATTTGTGCCATCTTTAAGAAGTCTTGAACTGTTAAACCATGTGGAACTTCATCTGAACAATTAATTTTAATCCAGATAGGATAATCTTTTCCAACTTCTTTTCTAATAGCATGATAAACTTCTTGAACAATACGAACACGATTTTCTACACATCCTCCATATTCATCACTACGATGATTATAGAGAGGTGAAATGAATTGTGATAAAAGATAACCATGGGCACAATGAATTTGAACGCCATCAAAACCAGCTTCTTGAACACGTTTTGCCGCTTTGGCAAATAAATCAACAACAGATAAAATATCTTCTTTACTCATTTCTTTAGGGATAATTCCCGTTGTTTCATGAGTAATTGCTGAAGGTCCAAGAATCTTTGCTTGATCAGGAAAAGCTTGTCTTGAAGAACTGCCATGAACAATTTGCATGACAATTTTTGATCCACAATCATGAACTCTATCTACAAGTTTTCGATAATCTTCAATAAGATCATCACAGTAAATACCAAGTTGATTTTTAGCTGGTTGTTCATATTCGGTAATATAAGAATAACTTGTAATAATTGTGCCAATATTTCCTTTTGCTAGTTTTTCATATAATTCTATAATGGCTTCAGTAGGTCGACCATCTATAGTCGCCTTACCTTCATATGTTGCAGAACGAATAAAGTGATTTTTAACTTCTAATTGACCAATATGTGTTTTTTCAAATAATGACATTATTTTTCTCCTTCAAATTTTATTGTACTTTTATTATATTCTTTATATACTATTTTGTATAGAAAGGATGATTATAATGAATAATGTTGATGAATATATTGAATCATTTTCTGATAAAAGAAAAGATTTACTAAAGCAATTAAGACAAATCATTAAAGAAACAATACCAGAAGTAGAGGAAAAGATATCTTGGGGAGTTCCAACTTATTATTATCATGGATATCTTCTTCAAATTGCTGGAAATAAAAACCATGTAGGATTTTATACAACCCCAACAACACTTGCATATTTCAAAGAAGAACTTAAAGACTATAAGACTAATGGTAAAAATACCATGCAAATATCTTTACATCAAGAAATTCCTACACAATTAATAAAAAAGATGATTCTTTTTCGCGTCAAAGAAAATACTCAGTAACTTATAATATGGATTGGTTAAATATAATATAAATCCTGACCAAGTTTTGATAAAGCGTCATAATGAATAATCAAAAACTGACTTCTTTTTGTCTTTTGAATATATTTCTTTTCACAAAAATCATTAAGAACTCTTTGAAGTTGTCGATAACTACAACCAATCATTTCCGCGACTTGAACAAAATTTTCTTGAATAATTTTATTTTCAGCACAAGCAATCAAATAAGATGCAAGTCGATTTTCCACAGGATAATTCTTTGAAATTGATGAGTTTTGATTGGCATTATAGAGTTTTTGAGAAGTTGTTGTTGCAAGATAGCGCATGAAAGAAAGATCATTGAGTAATAAATGTTCATAGTTTTTTATTGAAATTCCTAAGCAAAGACATTCATCAATTGCATAGATATCATTAATAACATCTTGATGATTTAAAAACTCAATTTCTCCTATCACGCTCATTGATTGACAAATAGCAAGTAAACTAATAATACCATTAGAAGTCGTATGACAAGTTTTTATTTTACCATCAATTAAAATATAAAGAATTTCTAATTGTTGCCCTTGATGTAAAATAAAATCACCTTTATGAAATTGATAAAATTGAAAACAAGGCAAAAGTTCTTCACTTATCATATGTTCTTGTTTAAGTTTTTCTAAATATAACTGTAAATTTTCCATATTCTCACCATCTTTAATATGACATATGTCCTATTGAAAATCAATGGATATCTTTATAATGTCTTGAGGAGGTATCAATATGGAATTTATTCTTGCAATATTGGCAGGTACGATTGTAACAATTATGAATGTCTTTAATGGTCAATTATCAAATCAGGTGGGTGTTTATTTATCAACTGTGATTATCCATCTTGTTGGTCTTTTCACATTGATTATCATTATGATCATCAAAAAACAAAAAATATCATTTCAAAATCATATTCCTTTGATTCTATATACTGGAGGTATGATAGGAGTATTTACTGTGTTTTGTAATGTTATGTCTATTTCTACAATTGGAGCTGCGCTTGTCACTGCACTGGGATTACTTGGTCAAATGTTAACATCATTAGTCTTAGAGTATAAAGGCTGGTTAGGAGCTAAGAAAAGAACTTTGACATTTCAAAAAGTCATAAGTTTAGTGCTTGTTATGATTGGAATTGGGGTGATGATATTATGATAGCTATTCTATGTGCAACTTGTGCTGGAGTCACGATTGTTTTAAGTCGCTCTGTTAATGGATATTTATCACAAAAGATTGGGGCTTATCAAAGTACGTTCTTTAATTATTTCACAGGTTTTTTAATGAGTAGTATATTTTTGATTTTGTTTGGTTTTGTTAATCTTAAAGGTTTTCAATTTGATATTCTTATGCGCCAACCAACTTTGTTAATAGGTGGAATGATTGGTGTTTTTAATATTTTAATCCTCAATATAACAGTTCCTAAAATTTCACCTGTTCAATTAACTTTAATAACATTTGTTGCGCAACTATTAAGTGGTGTTGTTATTGATTATTGTATTTATGATATCTTTTCCATTCAAAAACTTATAGGATGTTTGATTGTTATTGTGGGACTTATTGCTTATCAATTATCTGATGAATAAATATTATATAAAAGACAAAACTCTATAAAATAAGAGAATTGTCTTTTTCTATTGACATAATCACTACTATGTAATATTATATACCAGTATTAAGTATGACTTAATAGTGGGAGGAATGAAAATGAATAACTTGACAGAAATGTTAAAAGGGGTACTTGAAGGATGTGTCCTTGAAATTATTAGTCGTCAAGAAACTTATGGATATGAAATTACTCGTCAACTCAATGATTTAGGATTTAGTGATGTCGTTGAAGGAACTGTCTATACAATTTTATTACGTCTGGAAAAAAATAAACTTGTGAATATTGAAAAGAAACCTTCAAAGTTAGGACCACCTCGTAAATTTTATTCATTGAATGAAGCGGGATATAAGGAATTAGAATTATTCTGGGAAAAATGGAAGTTTGTAACTACAAAAATAAATGAACTTAAGGAGATGAAATAAATGAAGGAATTTTTTAATACGTATTTTAATATTAAAAATATGATGGATGAAAAAAGAAAATATAGACAACAGATGGCAAGAGTCAAAGCTTTACCAAATGATTATCAATATGTCTTTAAAAAAATTCAAGAACATATGTGGTCAAATGTTACAGGGAGTGGATATGATATGATGGAATTACAATATGACTTGTTAGATCTTTTTGAAGAAAGTGTCGCCAATGGGAAACCAGTCTTAGAAGTTACGGGTGAAGATGTTGCTGGATTTGTTGATGAATTATTAAAGAATACAAAGACTTATGAGAATAAATGGAAAGACAAGATGAATAAAGATATTCATAGAAAGATAGGAAGATAAACATCATAAATTAAATTTTGTTTGAAAAATATTGAGATATTTTTGTGAATCGAGTTACTGTTGAGAATATAGTCCTCACTTTCTTTCAAAGGAGGGACTGATAACAGTTTTATTATATTGGTTCATGGTATGCGTTTTAATTTTGTATCAGCTTTGTTCCATTAAAAGATGTAGATTAGAATCAGATGAAGATGAATTAATTATCTATAGAGATGTTTTTATAAAAGAAAAAAGTTAAGAATTTTGACTCTTAACTTTTTTAATCCTTCCATATTCGCATTTGAGGAGAACACCATCCCACAATGTTATCCATAAGATCAGCAATAAAATCAGATATAAGTTCATCATCTAAATTTTGATAATATTGATGCAGTATATGATAAACATCATCTTTTTTATAACCAAGATCATACCATTCTTTTAAAAGATTATATCCTTTTTGAATGTGCTCAGCATAGTTTTTCTTAGATAAAGACGTACATAGTATTTCTATTTGATTCATCATTTCTTCAGTATTCATAATCATCACCTAGAAGTATTATAACATTATTAATAAAATTATGATTAAATAATGAATTTATATAAAAAATATATAAATAAACTAGAAAAAATATAAAAATAGAACATTGTATAAATTATAATAAACGTGTCGATAAAAAAGAAATACGTATTTCAAGGAAACATTATGAGGAGGATCTATGAAAAAGTTAGAAGAATTTTTACAAAGATTTATTGGACCAATCGCTGAAAAAATGAGTAACAATGATGTGATTCAATCAGTAGCTGAAGGGTTCATGAGAACAGGACCAGTTACATTTGGTGTCTGTATATTTGTTATTTTAGGGAATTTACCAATTGATGGATATTCTGATTGGTTAATAAGTGTTGGCTTGAAAGCTCATTTTGATGCCATTTCCAATGCCAGTTTAAATGTTTTGGCATTATATATTTCTTTTACAGTTGCGTATGCTTTTGCAAAAAGAAAAGGGGATAATCCTTTATCTTGTGGGGTTTTATCATTATTAAGTTTCTTATTAATTATTCCTCAAACAGTTGAAGGAAAAGATGGTGTTATTAATGCTTTTAATGTGACTTATTTAAGTGGAACTGGTATTTTAGTTGCGTTGATTTTTGCGATTATTACTGGTTATATGTTCCATTTCTTATCTTCAAAAGGTTTGAAGTTTAAAATGCCTGAAGGTGTTCCACCGATGGTAAGTGAATCATTTGAACCAATCTTTGTTTCTATGATTATTGTCGCTTTTGCTTTCTTAGTAAGAGTTGGATTTGGTTATACACCTTATGGAAGTTTCGTTAATTTCTTTGATCAAACAATTGGAGCATTTATTATTAAAATTGGTTTATCATTACCAACAATCTTCTTATTATATTTTGCCGCAAACTTATTATGGTTCTTTGGTATTCATCCAAATACTGTTTATAGTGCCTTTGTACCTTTACAAATGACATTAGTTTTAACAAATATTGCTGATGCACAAGCAGGAAGACCATTAACATATTTAACATTGACACTAGTTTCATTATTTGCTTCATTTGGTGGTAATGGAAATACAATTGGACTTTGTTTATCAATGTTTACAGCTAAGAGTGAAAGATATAAAAAGATGTTAAAATTAGCATTTATTCCTAACTTATTTAATATTAATGAACCATTAATCTTTGGTATGCCAGTCATGTTAAATCCTATCTTCTTTATTCCAATGGTTTTCTGTAATGTTGTGATGGGATTGATTGGTTTAGCAGCAACACATATCTTTACCTTTACTTATAATCCAGCAATGTCATTATTGCCTTGGACAACACCATTCTTTGTGAAAGCATTTATGGCAGGAGGTATTTCATTATTAATCATGGTATTGATTTTACTTGCTGTAAATACATTAATGTATTATCCATTCTTTAAGATTGCTGATAAGAAAGCTTATGAAGAAGAACAATTAGCAAAGGCTGGTGGCAACATTGAGTCAATTGAGTAAAGATTTTTTATGGGGTGGTGCCATTGCGGCAAATCAAGCAGAGGGTGCCTATAATGTAGGTGGTAAAGGATTATCATTAATGGATATTGCAACAGCTGGAAAAAAAGGTGTTTCACGCCATTTTACTGATGGTATCCAAGATCATGTTTACTATCCTAATCATGATGGTGTTGATTTCTATCATCACTATCAAGAAGATTTAGCAATGTGTCAAGAAATGGGCTTTAGATGTTTTCGAACATCTATTGCCTGGAGCCGTATTTTTCCTCATGGAGATGAAGAACAACCTAATGAGGAAGGTTTAAAATTTTATGATGATTTATTTGATGAAATGCTAAAAAAAGGAATGCAACCAGTTGTTACAATTTCTCATTATGAAATGCCATTATATTTAGTCAAACACTATGGTGGTTGGGCAAATCGAAAACTTATTGATTTTTATCTTCATTATTGTGAAGTGATTTTTGATCGATATAAAGGCAAAGTGAAATATTGGATGACTTTTAATGAAATCAATTCAGTCATCTTAATGCCTGAAATTGCAGGTGTATTAGATAGAAGTCGTGATGATTTTATTGAACGTAGTTATCAAGCAGCACATCATCAATTTGTCGCTAGTAGTCAAGCTGTTCAATTAGGACATAAGATTGATCCCAATAACAAGATTGGATGCATGGTTTTAACACTCGTCCAATATCCATTAACTGCGAAACCAGAAGATGTAGAATTAGCTGAAAAAGCAATGCGTATGAAAACATTCTCATTTTCAGATATTCAAGTACGTGGACATTATCCTCACTATGTTAAAAAACATGTTGAGCGTTTAGGAATTCATGTTCATATGGAACCAAATGATTTAGAAGATTTGAAAAAAGGTTGTGTTGATTTTGTTGGTTTCTCTTACTATTCTTCTTCAGCTGCAAGTAGTGATCCAAATGTTGAAAAAACAGGTGGAAATTTATCGAGTGGTGTAAAGAACCCATATCTTGAGACAAGTGAATGGGGATGGCAAATTGATGCCAAAGGTTTACGATATATTTTAAATCGTTTCTATGAACGTTATGAAATTCCTTTGTTTATTGTTGAAAATGGACTAGGTTATAATGATCAAATTAATGAACATGGATATATTGAAGATGATTATCGTATTGCTTATTTAAAAGCACATATTGAAGAAATGAAAAAAGCTATCTTAGACGATGGTGTTGATATTATAGGTTATACACCTTGGGGATGTATTGACTTAGTGAGTGCTGGAACTGGACAAATGAGTAAACGTTATGGTTTTATCTATGTGGATAGAGATGATCAAGGCAATGGAACAATGAAACGTTCTAAGAAAAAGTCATTTGATTGGTATAAACAAGTCATAGCAAGTGATGGTGAAAAACTATGAGAATTGCTGTTTTTGATGTCGGTGGAACATTTATCAAATATTCATTGATGATTGATGATGTCATGACTTTACAAGATAAGGTTAAAACTCCTTATGAGGATCAAGAAACTTTCTTAAAAACTATTGAAACTGTACTGGAAACGTTAAAACCTGTAGAAGGTATAGCCTTTTCTTTACCAGGGGTTATTGATGTTGATAGGAAGTATATCTTTGCGGGAGGAAGTCTGGCTTACAATAATCAAACTGATGTTAAGGCTTGGGAAGAAAGATTTCACTTACCAATTGAAATTGAAAATGATGCCAGATGTGCCGCTATTGCTGAACTAGAAGCTGGAAATATGCAAGGAATTAAACAAGGTCTTGTTTTAACTTTTGGAACTGGTGTCGGTGGTGGAATTATCATTGATGGTGATATTTATAAAGGTAGCCATTTAATTGCTGGAGAAGTCAGTGTAATTTTCTCTAAGAGTCCTAAGGTTTATCATTCTAAAGGTTTATTTGGCGCAATTGGGAGTGTCTATAACTTAGTTGAAAAGATTGCAAAAGCAAAAAATAGTGAAACAAGAGATGGGAAAGAAGTCTTTGAATGGATTCATCAAGGTGATGAAGTCAGTCAAAAGATTTTTGCTGAATATTGTTATGAAGTGATTTGTGAATTACATAATATCCAATGTTTATTAGATCCACAAAGAATTTGCATTGGTGGTGGAGCAAGTGAAAATCCATTATTTATTGAAGGCTTACAAAAAGCATCAGATGCATTTTATAACGATTTTCCTATCAAATTCCCACATGCCCAAATTGTGAAATGTCAATATTGTAATGATGCCAACATGCTAGGGGCTTATTATCATTATAAAAAATATAACGATGAAAGATAATTCTTTCATCGTTAATGTTTATTCTTATATTCACTTGGAGAAAGTCCAGTAACAGCTTTAAAGACTTTATGAAAATGACTTTGGCTAGAAAATTGTAAAATATCTGAGATTTCAGCTAAAGAATAATGAGAAGTTTGAATCAGAAACTGAGCTTCTTGAACTTTCTTTTCATTAATATATTGTTTGATAGATTGATGTGTTACTTTTTTAAATTGGGTTGATAAATAACTTGGATTCATGTCTACCAAATCAGCCAAATCATTTAAAGAAATACTTTGATGAAGATGATGAGAAATATAGTTCTTACATTCCTTAACCCAATGAGGATTTTGAATATTCTTATAACGCTTGACTAACTTTGTAAAGTCGATAATAGCATCAGAAACACTCTTATGTAATTGGTCAATACTTTGGGCTTGATCAACTTTCATAATATAAACATCACTTAGAGTGTAGGCTTTTGCGATAGGAACACCAACATCAATCACTGCTCTTGTAAATAAAGTAATAACCGCTACAAGTTTGTATTTAATTGATTGAATTTGACTTTGCGATAATTGACGTTCATCCTTAATTTGCATTAATTCACTCATTAAAATACGAGCAGCTGTACTATTTTCTGATTGAATATAATTAATGATTTTCTTTTCATAAGAATAACTAAAATCATGTAATGGATTTTCTCTGATTTTAAAGATTTCCTGTTCCAAACTATTTTCTTGTTTTAAAGGTTGAACAGAGGCTTCACGATAATTCAGTTTTAATTCTTCAGCTTTTAAAATTTGACCAGTAATGACTTGATAAATAAAAATGAGTTGTGAAGTGATTTCATGATGAGCGTAAGGAAGATTGATAAAATCATTGATTTTATAAGGTGATATAACATGCTTTAAAAAAGGAAAATCTGAGGGATGATCTTGAGATGTGATTTTACGTGGAAAATAAGGTCCAATGCAAATAAATTGAACATCATCAAGAATATATGCAAAACAAAAATAAATTTCATTTTCATGGAAACAAGTATAAATCTTATATTTTATGATATCTTGTTTATTGATAAAATGAGTGAAATAATCTTCTTCTAATTCAAAGAATTGTTGAGGATATCCAATGATTTTCATGTCTTTTGACAACAAGAATAGAGGCATATGAAAGTTTTGATAAATAAGAGGGATTAGATTTTTTAGTTCTTGACTTGTTTGTATCATAGAATCATCCTTTCTTATTTATTGTAACAAAAATATAAAGAAAAGAGGGAAAAAGATGTTAAAAAAAGATTTTTTATGGGGTGGCGCAACGGCTGCTAACCAATTTGAAGGTGGGTATAATGAAGGTGGTAGAGGTTTAGCAACTTCTGATACTAAAACCAATGGATCGTTAACTCGAAAAAGAAAACATAGTTTCTTAGATGAAAACAATCAAATTGTTTATTTACATGGAAGTGATTATATTCCACAAAATTATAAAAGTATAATTGATGAAAATATGTATTATCCAAGTCATAAAGCTGTTGATTTTTATCATCATTATCAAGAAGATATTGCTTTGATGGCTGAAATGGGATTTCAATGTTTTCGTATGTCTATTTCATGGACAAGAATCTTTCCTAGAGGTGATGAAGAAACACCAAATGAAGAAGGACTAAAGTTTTATGATAAGGTTTTTGATGAATGTTTAAAATATGGCATCCAACCAGTCGTGACATTAAATCATTTTGATATGCCACTTTATTTAGCTGATGAAAAAAATGGTTGGTTATCAAGAGAAACAGTGACTTATTTTTTAAGATATTGTGAAACGGTCTTTAAAAGATATAAAGGAAAAGTCAAATATTGGATGACGTTTAATGAAATTAATCTTTTAAGAGGTTATGATACATTAGGGGTTCATGAAATGAATCAACAACGTTATTATCAAGCTATGCATCATATCTTTATTGCGAGTGCATTAGCTGTGAAAAAAGGTCATGAAATTGATTCAGAAAATCAAATTGGTATGATGTTAGCAAATATCTTAACTTATCCAGAAACATGCAATCCAAAAGATGTTGAATTGGAATTAAACGTTTCACGTCGTTTAAAATATTTCTTTAGTGATGTACAATGTCGAGGTTATTACCCTTCATATATCTTAAAACTTTTAGAAAGGGAAAAAATTGTTATTAAAAAAGAAGCACATGATGATGAAATTTTAAAAGAGGGTTGTGTAGATTATATTGGTTTTAGTTATTATAATTCAGGAGTTGTTACAACGAGAGAAGATGCCAAATCAACATTAGGAAACGGAGTGAAAATGGCAGAAAATCCATATTTACAAGAAAGTGAATGGAAATGGCCAATTGATCCTATTGGACTTCGTATTTCATTAAATATTTTATGGGATAGATATCAAAAACCATTATTTATTGTTGAAAATGGATTAGGTGCCAAAGATCAAGAAGAAGCTGATGGAAGTATTCATGATGATTATCGTGTTGCTTATATGCGTGATCATATTATTGAAATGAAAAAAGCTGTCGAAGAAGATGGTGTTGATTTAATGGGGTATACACCTTGGGGATGTATTGATTTAGTCAGTGCCGGAACGGGTGAAATGAAGAAACGTTATGGAATGGTTTATGTTGATATGGATGATGAAGGAAATGGAAGTTTAAAACGATTGAAGAAAGATTCTTTCTATTGGTATCAAAAAGTCATTTCTAGTCAAGGTGAAGATTTATAGGGAATGTAAGTTCCCTTTTTCTATACATAAATATAACTACTCAATATACTTTTATGATCATATATATAATGAAATTGTCAAAAAAGAGATTACAATTATAAATTGAATCAAACTTTAACTTATCGTTTATTAGAATCTCAAATTGTTTATATATCTTATCTGATTTAAAAAGTACTGTGACTAATCCAATTTTAGAATAATTTATTTTATGTGCGCAAAAAATCATTCATCAGCCTGATAGGTATGATATAGTAAGATAAAGAGGTGATGATATGCGTAATCCAGAAGAAACAATTGGCAAATTGATTGATAAAGCAACTGTGACTATAATCTCATATTGTGATGATGAAGGTTATCCGATTAGTAAGGCTATGTTAAATCCTAGAGAAAGAATTGGGATTAAGGAATTTTATTTAACAACTAATACTTCATCAGATAAAGTAAAATATTTTAAAAAGAATCCTAAAGCCACATTATATTTTGTGGATAAAAGATTTTTTAGAGGAGCTAGTTTAATTGGTGAAGTTGAAGTTTTAGAAGATGCAAAAAGTAAAGAAAGAATCTGGCAGGAGGGGGATACGATGTATTATCCTGAAGGTGTTACTGATCCGGATTATTGTGTTCTTCATTTCATTGCCAAAAGAGGAAGATATTATAGTAACTTTAAAAATGTCAATTTTGAAATTGAATAATTTTCTTATTGCAAATAAAAGCGTATAGTGATAAAATAAACACGAAGATAACTTTGAGCATAAGTAAGTGTTACAAGATGAAAGACTTGGCGGTGGCTGGAATAGACCAGAGCTTATGAAGTGTTAATGAGGTAAGTATCAATTTTGGTACTTACTTTTTTTATTGAAAGGAGAAGAAAAAATATGTTATTTGGTGTTGGTCTTGGAATAGTGAATCAGTTATGTTTTGATAAAAAAAGTTATAATCGGCAGGAGGATATTCAAAGGATAAGTGAATTTTTTGATATGTCATTGTATGACCGATTTGAAGATGAAAAGCATCTTAGTTTTTGTTTGAAAGGAAATATTCTTGAAAAATATCTTTATGATTTTTTGTTTGAACAAGCTGATTTGATGTTATATGGTGAAAAAATAAAGAAGGATATTGAGAAGTTAAAGAATAAAGATAGTGAGGAACTGCTTTATATGATTCGAAATGAGTATTGTGATTTTATTCATTGTAAACAGCATTATAATGAATTTCTAGAGCATGAAAGTATTTTTTATTTTTATGATGATTGTATTTTATCAGGAAATGAGGAACGTTATTTTTATATTTACAACTTGCTTAAAAAGTCAACTGATAATCCTTTGAAAGGTGCTATTTGTTTTGATAATGCTTAACTCAAAATATAAAAAAAGACATAAATAAAATAAATATGACAATATAAAACAAAAGCTGGGGAAGATAAATCCTAGAATGGAAAAGATTTGACAAATAAAGGTAATCACAACATTGTTAGATGATTTTTCACTAAAAAGTATGTTATAATATAATAAATATTTTTTAGCAAAGGAGGATTTAAATGAAAAATCATGAACATTTGTTGTTTGCAGGAAAAGATTTAAAACTCTTAAAGTGGATTGGAATGGAGTTAGAATCAGAATTTGTTGTTCACTATACACAAGAAGTAGAAGAAGTGAAAATGATACTTGCAAATGAACTCTTGTTGTCATTGATTGTTGTGGATACAGATGACTTCGATGCTGATTTTGAGATTGCAGAATTTGTTAAAAAATACCCTAGACTTGCTTCTTTACCAGTTGTGGCTTTAGGAAGGGATAATCAGGATATTGAATTAAAATATCTACAATTAGGGGCAACTGATTTTATTAAAAAACCATTAAAAAAAGAAATAGTTGTCAATCGTATAAGAAGTATCTATCGTATCTATAAGTGTCATGCCCATAATGAATTATTTGAAAAAGATATGTTAACAGGAGTTTATAATAAAGAATTTTTCTTAAATGAAGCAAAATATATTTTAGATAAAAATACTGATATTGATTATGATTTGGTATGTTTTGATATTGATAGATTTAAAATTATTAATGATTTATATGGAACTGCTGGTGGAGATAAGTTATTGCAATATATTGCAAAGATTTATTTAGATGCTGCTTTACTTCATCATTGGATTATTGGAAGATTGCATAATGATGTGTTTGTTATTTTGATGGAACGAGGAAGTATGGATTATGATGAACTTACGCATCTTTTTGCTCATCATGTAGAATCATTTAATATTAAACTTGTATTAAGTTTTGGAATTTATCCTATTACAGATCGAAGTTTACCAGTAAGTGTTATGTGCGATCGGGCTTTAATGACTTCTAAAAGCATGAAAGGTAATTATCAAACCAGTTATACGATTTATCAAGAGTCTTTAAGACAGAATATTATTGAACAGCAATCTATGATTAATGAAATGGAAAATTCTTTATTAAAAGGAGAATTTGTACCATTTTATCAACCAAAGTATCATATTGAAACAGGTCATATTATTGGGTTTGAAGCATTAGTAAGATGGGTTCATCCTACGAAAGGTATTATTCCTCCTAGTGAATTTATTCCTTTATTTGAAGCAAATGGTTTTATTTCTAAAGTGGATTTCTATATTTGGGAAGAAGTATGTAAAGATCTTCAAAAACTTATGAAAAAGGGTTATCAAGTTGTACCTGTTTCTGTGAACGTTTCACGGATAGAACTTTATTTAAATATTGAAGAACATTTACTATCTTTATTAGAGCGTTATGAAGTTCCAGTTTCTTTATTAAGACTAGAGATTACTGAAACAGCGTATACACAAGATCCTAAACAATTGATTGATGTTGTGGAAAGACTGAGAAGTCATGGATTTAGAATTTTGATGGATGATTTTGGAAGTGGTTATTCATCATTAAATATGTTAAAAGAAGTGCCTGTCGATGTTTTAAAGGTTGATTTGAAATTCTTACAGGATTTACAGACTTCTGGAAAAAGTGAAAAAATTTTAGAGTCAGTTGTTATTATGGCGAGAAAATTGAACTTATCTGTGATTGCTGAAGGAGTTGAAACGAATAAGCAAGTTCATTTCTTGAAATCTATTGGTTGCTTACGTGCACAAGGTTATTATTATAGTCGGCCCGTTAATCAGGAGACAATGTTTCAACTCTATGAAAATCCACATATTTTAATGGGAGATATTAAAGATCGTATTGAATCAATTATTAATGTTGAAGATTTATTAACACAGATTTATCAAGTTAATGATGTTGAGTGGTATCGTAGTGCGTTTTTAAAACTAGATGCTCAAATATTTGAATATGACTTTAAAACAGATAGTATGAGATATTATGATTCACGTATTTCGCCAACTAATGGAAAACTAAGTAAGATAGAAGTTCCTAATTATATTCAGCGTATTCAAGAGGGGTATCATATTCATCCTCATGATATTCATATTGCCTTAGATTTGTTATCAGGAAGAAAAGAAGTGAAATGTCGTTTAAGGGCACATCCTTATTTTTCAAATGAAGGATATCAGTGGTATGAAGCTGTTGCTAGAACGATATATGATGAGAATTTACCAAAAGTTGCAGTTGGAGTGATTCGTAATATTACCAATGAAAAACTTAATGAAATGGTATTAAAAGCTTTGCTTATGATTGATGCACAAAAAGGTATTCATTTATCAGTTCGTGAAATTTGGAAAGATATTGCTCAAGGACTATGCTTTGATATGGCTTATAGCGTTATAAGAACAAACAATCAGCCTTGTGTAGATATCTATTATCAAGATAACAAAAATCTCATATTACCAAAACACTTAACGCCTTTTTCATCTGAGCAGATGAATGCTATGAAAAAAGAATATGAAGTACACCAAGGTATATTATGCTTGAATAATGAAGATATCCATCATCCTTTGGTTCAAGATTATATTTATCCCGGAATCAAGAGTATTTGTTGTATACCAAGATTAATTAATCATGAATATATTGGAGATATTGTTTTTGTAAGTAGTCAAAAACGTAAATTAACAGAAAATGAAAAAGCTGTATTTATTGAAGTTAATAAATATATTGAAGCATTTATGAATATTCAATATTATGCTAAAGAATTACAGGATAAAAATGAGTTATATGATTTAATTATGAATAATAGCTTTGGAGGTGTTTTATTACTCACCATAACAAATCATCGAATGATAGGTAAGATAGCAAATATTAGCTTTTATCAATTATTTGAGTTAGATAGAAATATACCTATTGAGGAAATTGTTATTGAGGATTTATTCCAACATCTTGAACAAGAAAAATTAATGCGAGCAATTGAACTATCTATTGTCAAGAATCAACCCATTATAGAAACATTGCATGGTAAAAAACAAGATGGAACATATCTCACTTTAGAAATCAAAATTCAAGCATTAACTCAAGATCGCTCACAAATCGTTTTAACAATCAATGATATCTCAGAACGTATTCAACATATTCAAGAATTAAAAGTTTCAGAATTACGATATCGTTTAGCATTTGAACAAACAAGTTTACGTCTTTGGGACTATAACATCAAGACAAAACAATTATATCGTTCTCAAATGGTTCAAGATGAAGATGGACTTGCTCAGATTGTTGATAATGTTCCTGAGATATTTATTGAAAAAAATATTATTCATCCTGATTATCAAAAGGGGTATTTAGATTTTTACAAAAAAATATCTGATGGAATAGATTGTGATTATCTCTTTAAGAGTCTACGTAAAAATGGAGTTTATAAGTGGATGCATATTTCTTATCAAGTTCTTTTTGATGAATTTGGTCACCCCGATCATGCGATAGGAGTCGGTGAAGATGTGAATGAAGTTTATGAAAATAAACTTAAGATTCAACGTGAAAAATATTATGAATCGTTATTCCATAATTCACGTATTTATTATGATATCAATTTAACGCATAACAGTATTATTTTTAACAAACAAGATATATTTGATAATATTCATGATTATTCATATAGTGCATTTTTACAATATGTCACGATAGAAGTTGTTGATGAACAAGACCAAGAAAGATTTGAAAAGGAATTTAGTATTGAGAATCTTAAAGAGTATTATAGAAATGGACATACATTTCTATCCTATGAATTTGAATTAGGAACTCAAAATAAACGTTGGTATGAAATAGATGTTAATCTCTATTCACCAAATGATAGTGAAGATATTTGTGCTTTTGCAACACTTAGAGATATTGATGAACGTAAACGTTATGAATTATCTTTAGAGTTTAAAGTGAGACATGATGAATTAACTGGGGTATATACAAGAGAAGTTATTCGTAATTATGTGGAAAATATAGTGAATCATCAAAAGATTGCTATTATGATGATTGATGTAGATGATTTTAAATTAATTAATGATACTTTTGGTCATGCTTATGGTGATGAGACGTTGAGAAATATTGCGGATGTATTGATTCAAGTTGCTGGTGATAATGGGATTGTTGGTCGTATGGGTGGTGATGAATTTATCATTATTGTTGATCGTTTTAATGATAGTCAGGATATTGTTAAGATGGCACAGAGAATCAATGATAATATTCATTTGAGTTATTTTGTAAATAATCAAAAATATGACCTTTCTTGTTCTATAGGAATTACTTATTCCCAGGGTGAACATGATTTTGATATGCTATATACAAAGGCAGATGAAAATCAATATCAAATGAAAAAATATAAAAAACAAAAATAAGCCGTCATGGCTTATTTTTGCTTGGTAAATAATTTTGTTAGTAATTCAACTGCAAGCGGAATGTCTTGTTTAGATAATCCTGAATAATTAATCACTAGAGTATGTGAATCATAAGGTTCACTATAAAACTGTGAAAGCGTAGCAATATGTAAACCAATATGATTAGCTTTTTCAATAACATCTTGATCACTAAAATAGGGTGGAAAATGTAACAAGAAATGGAGACCGGCATTTTCTTCAGTTATTTTAATAATCGAAGCAATCTCACTTTGAGATAAAGAAGCAAGAAATTCGTCACGAATAGATTTATATAAATTACGCATACGATTGATATGTTTTTCAAAGTAACCTTGATTCATGTAATAAGCTAAAATAATTTGTTCAAAACTTGAAACACTACAAGCATAAAAGCCAAGTTTTTGTTGATATAACTGAACTAAATGAGAAGGTAAAATCATATAGCTAATACGAAAAGAAGGGGAAAGTGTTTTAGAAAATGTATTCATATAAATAACACGTTCATTTTGATCAGTTTGAAAAAGTGTAGAAATGGGTTTTCCTCTTAATCGAAATTCACTATCATAATCATCTTCAATAATATAACCCTGGTGATTATTTGCCCAATTTAATAATTCCATACGTCTTTGAATAGGCATTGTAATACCTGTAGGATAATGATGAGCAGGAGAAATATGCACAATATGAGCATGACTTTTGAGTAATTCATCAACACATAAACCATATTGATCAAGAGAGATATATTGATATTGAATTTGATTTAATTGATAGACTTTTGAAATACTATGATGACCAGGATTTTCGAGAGCATAAATTTGATCACGTCCAAGTAATTGAATAACAAGATTGTATAAATATTCTGTTCCCGCTCCAATAACAATTTGTGATGGAGAGACATTCATACCAGAAAATGCATATAAATGTTTCGCAATTGCTTCTCTTAAAATATCACAACCTTGTTGTGGAGAACGTTTTAATAACGCTTCATCTTGTGAAGATAGGACTTGACGAGTTAATTTTGACCAAGTTGAAAAAGGAAAATGTATAGGTGAAACAGAATTGTTTTTTAAGTCAATGAGATATTCTTTCTTTTCAACTTGTTGAATAATTATTGGCGTTGTGTTGGGTGGAGTTGGATAATCAACAACACTTACAAAATATCCCTTTTTTTCAATAGAATAGATATATCCTTCAATTAATAATTGATTATAAGCATTTTCAATAGTAATGAGACTCATGTTTTGATTCTTTGCAAAAGCACGTTTGGAAGGTAATTTTTCATGAGGTTTTAATTTTTGATGAATAATATCATTTTTTATGCATTGATATAAGTATTCATACATAGGGATATCTAGTGTATTTTCTAAAGCATAAGTTAACATATAAATCACCTCTTTTCTCATTATAACAAATCTGGTCATATAAAAAAATACAAAACTGGATATTTCTATATGACCACATTAGTTATATACTAATTTCAAGATTAAAAGAGGGGGATAAAACAATGAACAATAAAACATTAAAAATAACAATGATAGGTTTAATGGCAGCACTTTGTTATGTGGCATTTACTTTTATGCAAATTAAAATACCAACACCTGGAGGAGCAACATCTTTCCATTTAGGAAATACTTTCTGTGTTTTGGCAGCATTATTATTAGGGGGAGTTCCTGGAGGAGTTGCTGGAGCAATTGGTATGGGAATTGGTGATTTATTAGATCCAACATATGTTATTGTGGCACCAAAAACAATTATCTTAAAATTAGGAATTGGGATTGTTACTGGATTAGTGGCGCATAAAGTTTTCCATATTCAACGTTTAGAAGGGAAAAAATTATACCAAGCTGTTATTCTTTCAACAATCGCAGGGATGTTATTTAATGTGGTAGGAGAACCAATTTTCTCTTATTTCTATACAACATTTATTTTAGGAGCACCAGAAAAAGCAGCTAAAGCTTTAGCTTCATGGAATGCTATTACAACAAGTATCAATGCAATTTTAGCTGTGATTATATCTTCAAGTATTTATATTGCAATCGCACCACGTTTACAAAAAATGGTATCTTAAAACAATTAGCACCAAAGGATTAACTCCTTTGGTATTTTTTTATAAAATATAGAAATTGACATAGTTTTGCGTTATAATAGAAATACACAAATGCCGACATAGCTCCAACTGGTAGAGCAGGCCACTCGTAATGGTCAGGTTGCAGGTTCGATTCCCGTTGTCGGCACCATATGAAAGAAAGCCTTGGATTTTAGCAAGGTTTTTTTATTTTTTGAAGTGAAATATTATTCATATTTGAGTTGTGAATAAATTTATAATGATTAAAGATGAAAAAAATAGCTTAACATTCAATTCATATGGGTGTATTATAGTAAAAAAGGTGATAAATATGGATAGAATTGAAAAAAGAATAGCAATTTTGTATGGTTTAAGAAGAAATCGAATCAATCAATTACTAGAATCATATCATTTAACTTATGAAGATTATGAAATTATTTTAGCTTTACACTATGCTGAAGGATTATCAGTAGAAGAAATAGAAGCTGAAACAAAGATTGATTTAAGATTATTAAAGCTTATTTTAAAACATTTAGTAGAAAAGAATTTTATTGAAATCAAGGATGATAAACTATTTTTAAGTGAAGATACACAAAAAATATATCCACAAATCAAACGAGCAATTAAAGATAATAATGATGAACTTATTAAATCACTTACATTGGATGAATTTCATGATATTATCGAAAAATTAGATAGATTAATTGAATGTTATGAATAGGGGAAAATCTTTTTTAAGATTCGCCCTTTTTTTGCTTTTGTATATAAAAAGCGATATAATTATCTTAATAAAGATATTCCAAAGAGGTGATTTTCATGGATTTAAAGAAAAAAATACTTATTATTGTACTAGTGATTGGAGTATTTTTATGTAGTTTTACTATCTTAATTGTGACTTATCGTAATAAACTAGAAAATGCCTTTGATGTTTTAGCTTCTAAAAATCTAGAATCTTTTAATGAAACACAAAAAGTAGAATTAGAAGCTCATATCCAAGATGTTCATAATACAATGAATTCAGTTATATTTGATACACCTAAGAATCAAAAGGAAATTTTAGAAAAAATAGCTCATGTAGAATCATTGCATTTAAATTATGAAATTCATTATTTATCTTCACAACAATTAGCTTTATATACTGATCAAAAAGATAAAGAATTTTTATCAAATTTAAAACTTAATGATTTTATATTAAAAGAGTATCAAAATAAAAATGAAAAATCAAAATTCATTGTTATGTTAACACCTATTTATATAAATCAAAAAATGAGTGGAATTATTTATTCTTTATTAGAAGTAGAAAACTTATTATCTACTTCACAATCAGGTTTTTTAAGAAATGATATAGAGTGGTATTTATTGACAAATGAAGGAAGAACAGTTACAAATGATTCAATTGCTCTTATCGATAACTTAAAGTCAGTTACTCAAGAAACAGAAACTATAGATTCAATTATCAATGACTTAAAAAATAATAAATCAGGAAGTCAAGTTCTAAAATTAGATAATGAAAAATATTATGCTGCTTACTTGCCTTTAGCACATAATGACTGGTATTTATTTTCCATGACAAATAGTCATGAATTAGATGAATTGATGTCAAGTTTATCTTATGAATCAGGAGTTTTAACAAGTATAGTCTTTACTTTTATAGGGATTACTTTAATAGCATTACTTTATTTTGTATATCATGATCAAAAGAAAAAGAATTTAAATGAAAAACGTTTTCAATTGCTTGCTAATTTTAGTGATGTCGTTGTTGCTGAATATGATATTAAAAAAGATATTTTGAAATTTACTTCTAATGCTAAAAAAATGTTAAATCTTGAGCATCTTGTTTTCCATAACTTTAGAAGCATTATTCGTCAAAGTGATCTGATACATCCTGATGATTATTTAACAGTTTTAAATACATTTGAAAAGATGAGCCAAGGAGAAGTGAATGATCCTTATGAAGTGAGAATGAAGTTTTCTGATGGAATGTATAAATGGTGCAAGATTGATTATGCATTGTTATTTGATGATAATAAAAAGAGTGTAAAACCAGTAGGGATTGTTTATAAGATTACTGATAATTCAAAGGAACATGCTATGGTTGAAGAATTACAGGAAAAATCAAGACGAGATGATTTAACAGGGCTTTATTTGAAAAATAGTTTTGTAGAGTTGGTACAACAATTATTGAAAGAAAATCAATTAGGAACTTTTATTATCTTAGATTTAGATGATTTTAAATGTATTAATGATGAGTATGGACATACGGTTGGAGATAAATGTTTACTCGCATTTGCTGATATTTTGAAATCTCAATTTAGAGAAGATGATATCTTAGGGCGTTATGGTGGCGATGAGTTTGAAATTTTTGCTAGAGGTTTAACAGATAAACAAGTTCTTTTAGAAAAACTAGAGACTTTGATGAAAAAACTTAATGAGATTCATATTCAAGATATTTCATTAAAGTGTAGTATAGGAGCAACGATTGTAAAGGAAGATATGCTTTATGCGGATATTTTCAATCAAAGTGATGAAGCTTTATATGAGGCTAAAAAAATTGGTAAAAACCAATATATTATTAAGGAATAAGGGAAAAGATAAATTTATCTTTTCCTTTTCATTCAAAATATGAAACAAACTTTCTTTCTTGAATGATTTATCTTATACTTGTTAAAGAGGTGAGAATATGGGAAGAAAAGCAATATTTTTAGATGTTGATGGAACATTGACTTTACCTAATGGACAAGTTTCTCCAAAAGTAGAAGAAGCTATTTCAAAAGTCAGAAAGAATGGTCATTATGTATTTTTATGTACAGGTAGAAATAAAGCGGGGGTTCGTGCATTAATGCCGATTGGTTTTGATGGGATTATTTGTAGTGCAGGTGGGTATATTGAAATGAATGGAGATAAAGTTTATGAATCTTCACTAAGTCAAGAGGATCTCCAACTAGCAAGAGATGTTTTTGATCAACATCATATTATGTATAATCTTGAAGCAACACATATGACTTTTCAGGATGAAGAAATGAATAAAGAATTTATTAAGCATCGTTTAACTGATGAAAGATTAAATTCAGAAATGATTAGATTATTAAATGAACAAAAAGATCGTTTTAACATTCATTCATTAGAAGAATATGAAAACAATCCTCAACCTATTCAAAAATTATGTTTTATGTGTGATGATATACAAAAACTAGAAAAACCAAAAGAAATATTATCAGAAAAATTTAATTTCATTATTCATGAAATCTTTTCTCAAGATGTTATTAATGGGGAGATTATTATCAAAGGAACAAATAAAGGAAATGCAGTTCAATTTGTTACTGAAAAACTTGGTTTATCATTAGAAGATACAATTGGTTTTGGTGATAGTATGAATGATTATGAAATGATTAAAGTTTGTCATCATGCTGTAGTGATGGGAAATGGTGTTAAAGAATTGAAACAGTATGCATCATCAATTTGTGAAAGTGTTGAAGATGATGGAATTTATCATGAATTAAAAAGATTAGGATTATTAAACTAAAAGAGAGCCTTATGCATCAAGGCTCTCTTTATAAATATCAAATGAACTAGCAACTAAGAGATATAAGAATCCCGTTTGGACAAAGAAGATTGTATAATCCAACATTCCATGAATAAAAATCATAATCGTAAAAGCAACCATTAAGGCAACAAGTGATTTATCAATATTCTTTTTCCATAAGCGATATAATCTTTTTATATTTTCAGCAATAAATGGTGCAATTGTTAATAATCCAACAACCCCAAAACAAAGCACTGGATCTAAGTAAATACTATGAGCATGCTCTGTAGGATGACCGTGATATAAAGGATAGATATGTATATATGTCATAGGACCTTCTCCAAATAAAGGATGTGTCTTAATATTAGCAATCGCAACTTCCCAAATATTTTGACGAGTCATAAAATAAGCAACAATATTATCAACTCTAGGGAATTTCGATGGATTAAAGATAAAATAAATACAAACTAACATCATACATGCAAATATACATGCACAAGTTCTATAGCGTTTATCAATAATCAACATAATCAATATCCCTCCAGCAATAGCTGGCCATGCTGTACGACATGCTGTTAACAATAACATAAATAAATTAATCGCAATAATACAAACATAATATAGGAATTTTTTAAAATTCTTTCTTATACTTGGTAATTTTAAGATCTTATAAAATGCTAAACATACAAAGAATTCAATCATCATTGCATAATAGTTTGCATTAAAGAAAACAGAATTAATACGATCTTGTGGTTTATTAAAAATAACAATTTCTAATTGATCAATATTAACTTTATTTAAAATACCAATATATTCAATCAACCCATAAAAAGCTGCAAAAGCACTTAAAACAATAATACAATCAACAATAAATTCAAATAACTCACTTGTAATATGAATACGATAATATAAAAGAAAAGATAAAATTGCTAAAATTCCAATACTACAAGCAGCACCATAAAAATTTTGATACAACAAAGAAACAATTAAGCTCAACCCACAAAAATAAATAATATAACGACTCTTAGGAATCTGTCGATAAGCTTCCTGAATTTCTCCTTTCCATAAAAGACGTAGTGTTAAAAAGATTAAAACTGCACCACACATATAAAAAGGAAGAAACAATGATAATATCGCTACCACAATATATCTTTGATGATGATTAAAATGTTCTTTGAGATAATCTATTCCAAAAATAATAAACACCTCCCAAAAATGCACCTTTATTTTACAACATTTCTAAATTTATGTATACTATAAAAAGTCAACATAACAAAAATGTAAGAAATAAATTGACGGAAAGAGGACAAAATGTACAAATATCTATATATTTATAACTATTCACCCCATGAACAAGAGCTTTGTGAAATGGAATTTAGACAAATATTTCATACTCAAATGAAATCAAAATATTATTTTACGAATCAATTCTTTGATTATACGAGAAGTGTTTTTATCAAAGGAAGATTGGATATCTTTCAATCATCACAAAACTTTGATGAAATTGTTGCTTATATCGAACAAGCAAAATTATGTTACTATGATTTTAAGGTCATATATCTAAAAAATGAAATAACACATGTACATTATCAAGAAACGATTGAAAACTGTAAAAGAGTTGCTTTACCGATTGACGGCTCTGTTAATATGCAAAATCCTAAAGTTGTTTTTGCAATAACCAAAATAGAAGATACATGGTATTTTGGAATTTATCATGATGAAGTGAATTGGAGTGATCATTATGAAAAGCCACATTCTTATTCTCATTCTTTAAATTTAAGAGATGCAAGAACAATCGTTAATATAGCAGTTGGAAATGATTTATCTTTAAAAGTCATTGATCCTTGTTGTGGAGTAGGAACTGTTGTTTTAGAAGCTTTAAGTATGGGAATTGATATTGAAGGATATGATATTAATCGTTATGTTTCTTATCAGGCAAGACTTAATTTAGAACATTATGGTTATGATCCATTAGTAATACAAAAACAAGATATGTTAACGATTGATAAAAAATATGATGTGACGATAATAGATATTCCTTATGGTGTCTATAGTCCTTTTTCCTATGAACAACAACTTGAACTTTTAAAAGGAACATTATCATTAGCTCCAAAGCTTTTACTTGTTTCACATATTCCTATGAATCAAGAATTAGAGACTATGGGATATACCATTTTAGATCGGGCAATGATTAAAAAAGGAAATTTTCAAAGATACATGACGCTATGCTTTCAAAAAGCGATATAATTCGTTATAATAAAAGCGAGGTGAGGGGAATGAAGCATATTTTTATGATGAAATATACAAAAAAACATCATGATTTTGAGAGTTGTATTCATGAGGTTATGAGTGGATATGATTATGAGGTTGTTTATCGTAACTGTTTGGCTGATAGTCAAAAATATGTAAGAAATGTAAAAGAAAAGGCAAGATTTTATATAGCTGGTGGGGATGGTACAATTCATGGCTTGATTCAATGTTTGATTGATACTGAACATGAGATTGTCGTTTTACCAATGGGAACAGGAAATGATTTTTGTCGGACTCTAACATCCATGAAAAAACCAAAGAAAATTCTTGAAGAATCTTTGCAATATGGAACACAAAAAGTCGACGCTATTGCTTTAAATGATACATATTATATCAATGCTGCTTGTTTTGGGTTAGACAGTGTAATTGCTAATCACGTGCATGATACCCCTAATATTCCACTTGTACCAGATTCAAAAAGCTATATCATATCGATTTTACAAAATACAATGAAATATAAAGATCATAGTGTCACTATTTATAGTGATGGAAAATTATTGTATCAAGGCAATATGATTTTATGTACTTTGAATAATGCACAATATTATGGTGGGGGATTTCAAATTATTCCACATGCTGATATTCAAGATGGTTATATGGATATTTGTGTTGTTGATCAAGTACCGAAATGGAAGATTCCCTATATGGTTGAACGTTTAGTAAGACATAAATTAAATGGGCGTAAAGATGTTCATTATTTCCGGGTAAAAAATGCAAAAGTCATTTGTCAATATGCTTGTAATATTGATGGTGAAGAAAAACAATATGATCATTATGATTTTCAAATCAAACCAGAGTGTTTAAATATTGTAACATTTAAAAAACCAAGCAATTAAGCTTGGTTTTCATATTCTTCAGCAAAGAAAACTTGATGCCATAAAGAGAAACAATAAACAGTCCAAATCTTCTTATAATAATCATGTTTTTGATTTTTGTGATCTTCTAACATAGAAATTAATTTTTGATCATCAAATAATTTTTTAATAATTGGAGTTTGTAAACCAGCATAGACTTTTTGATAAAGATCTTCTTCTCTCATCCATTCTCTTAAAGGGACTGGGAATCCAAGTTTCTTTTTCTTATAAGCTTCATTAGGAATGACTTTTCTAGCTGCTTCTCTTAATAAAACTTTGGTATTTTCAGGAGTTACTTTCTGATTATCTTTTAACATACTTGCTACATGAAAGACTTCTTTATCAGTAAAAGGAACACGACTTTCAATTGAATGCGCCATTGTCATCTTATCACCTTTTTGTAAGATATCTTTAATAAACCATGTTTGTAAATCAAAAGCTTGTCTTTTTTGAATATTTGTAGCATGCCCTTGATTTTTAAAGATATCACCAACAATTTCCTGATGAGAATGGAAATGACTTGTATCTCTTAATAAATGCTTACAATCATTTTCAGAGAATACAGGATTAACACCTACATAATAATCTTCAACACGTTCACCATTTCTAATCAAGAAAGGAATACCTTTGACAGTTGGTAAATGTTTACAGATTTTAGAAATCAAATGACGAATCCCAAAAGGAATCTTACCATAGAATCCACTATCAATATCTCCACGATATGTATTATATCCACCAAAGAACTCATCAGCCCCTTCACCAGATAAAACAACTTTAACATCATGACTAGCAAGTTCACTCACAAAATACAAGGCAACAGCAGCTGGATCAGCTGTTGGTTCATCTAAGTGATACATAATTTTTGGTAAAACATTTAAATATTCTTCTTTACTAATAATCTTACTCTTATTTTCAATACCTAATTGTTGTGTTAAATCTTTAGCATAACCAATTTCATTATATCTTTCATCATTATATCCAACAGTATAAGTATGTTGTGGTCTTGCAAGTGAAACAAGATAAGATGAATCAATACCACTACTTAAAAATGATCCAACTTCAACATCCGCAAGTAAATGGTGTTTGACTGAATCTTTCATAATTTGATCAATAGCTTCAACCATTTCTTGATTACTCTTGTATTGATCAGCAAATTGAATAGAATAATAACGTTTCATTTCAATCTTTTGATCTTTATAAATAAAATAATGTCCAGGTAACAACTGTTTTACATTCTTAAAGAATGTATTTTCACCAGATACAAAATTCATTTTTAAATAAATATCCAAAACATCTGTATTTAATTCTTTCTTAAAATCAGGATGATCTAAGAAACTCTTAATTTCACTACCAAATAACAAATGTTCTTTATCGTAGTAATAATAAAAAGGTTTAATTCCAAAATGATCTCTAGCACAGAATAATTCATGAGTTGAAGTATCATATAAAGCAAAAGCAAACATACCTCTTAAATAATTCACAATTTCATAACGATATTCTTCAAAACCATGTAACAATACTTCTGTATCACTATTAGTTTTAAAATGATGACCTTTTTCTTCTAATTCTTTTCTTAATTCTAAATAGTTATATATCTCCCCATTAAAAACAACTACAAGATGATTTGTTTTCATAGGTTGATTCCCACCGGCTAAATCAATAATAGATAAACGACGATGCCCTAAAGCAACATTTTCATCAATATATTGACCTTCACCATCAGGTCCTCTATGCGCAATACGCTCCATCATTTTCTTTAAGACTTCAGGAGCATTTTCATTAACTGGAGCAAATCCTACTATTCCACACATTTATATCACATCCTTTGCGAAAGCATTATACCATTTTTTTTAGACTAGGTGTAAAAAATATTAAAAATAAATGAAAAGAGGATTTTACTCCTCATTAACATCAACATACAACTCTACATAACCACATGATTTACAAACAGCAGCCTTTAAGGGAAATTCCTTTTTTTTAAGATCCTCTTTCTTTTCCACAACAACAAAATCACTAATTGCTTGAGCCGTATCTTTGACATAACAATCTTCTTTCATTTCCTTATGACACCTTGGACATTTTCTCACTTTTCTTCACCTCTACATATTATTATACAGAAAATAAAACTTAAAACAAACATCAAAAAGAAAATATATAAAATCTTTTACAAAAGGGATAATATGATATAATCAATGTAATATAAGGAGAAGCAAATGAATACAAAAATTTATGAATTTGATGCAGTTATTCAAAAAGTTCCCAATATAGATGGAGCTTATATAGAATTTCCCTATGATGTTAAAAAAGAATTTGGCAAAGGACGAGTGAAAGTCACAGTAACTTTTGATCATGTTATTTATCAAGGGAGTTTAGTACGAATGAAAACACCAGGGCATATTATTGGGTTACGTAAAGATATACGTGCGCAAATTCAAAAACAGCCTGGAGATATTGTTCATGTGAAAATTCAAGAAAGAGAATGATAGGTATGAAATTATTGTTGATATATTTGGTGATTATGAATGTGATTGGTTTTATAATGATGGCAGTGGATAAATATAAAGCTAAACATCATGCATGGCGTATAAATGAAAAGTCATTTTTCTTGATTAGTCTTATAGGTGGAAGTTTAGGGACAATCATAGGAATGTATACTTTTCATCATAAGACAAAACATTGGTATTTTGTTTATGGATTACCAATTATTTTGTTAGGACAAGTGGGATTATGGATTCTATATCTTAGGTGTTTATAAGATGAGAATGATTGTGGAGGTCAAGCTTGCTTTTATAAATAAAAAGTGTTAATCTAAAGGTAGTTATATGACTGACGGAAGTGGAATTGACCACAGGAAATATAATGTTAAGAGCCGACCGTCTGGGCAAAGAGTCCAGATTGCGGCTCTTTTTCAATAAATCGTTGAGGAGGAAAAATAATGAAGGAGTTAGAATTAAAGTATGGATGTAATCCTAATCAAAAACCAGCAAGGGTTTATATGAAAGATGGTGAATTACCTATTCAAATCTTAAATGGAAAAGCTGGGTATATTAACTTATTGGATGCATTCAATAGCTGGCAATTGGTTAAAGAATTAAAAGAAGCTACAGGATTACCTAGTGCTGCAAGTTTTAAGCATGTTTCTCCAGCTGGAGCGGCTGTATATGTTCCATTAGATGAGACATTAGAAAAGATTTATTTTACTGAAGGTTTAAAATTATCTCCGATTGCTGTGGCATATGTGAGAGCACGTGGAAGTGATCGTATGTCTAGTTATGGTGACTTTGCAGCTTTAAGTGATGAATGTGATGAATCATGTGCAAGATATTTGTCAAGAGAGGTGAGTGATGGAGTTATTGCTCCTTCTTATACAAAAGAAGCCTTAGAGATTTTAAAGAAAAAGAAAAAAGGAAATTATTTGATAATTCAAATTGATCCTGATTATGTACCTAATGAGATTGAAACAAAAGATGTTTTTGGTATAACTTTTGAACAAGGAAGAAACAATGCAAAAATCACAGAAGATTTATTTGAAGATATTCCAACACAAAATAAAGAATTACCTAAAGGGGCAAAACGAGATTTATTAATCTCAATGATTACTTTAAAATATACCCAATCCAATTCAGTATGCTATGTGAAAGATGGACAAGCAATAGGGATTGGAGCTGGTCAACAATCACGTATTCATTGTACAAGACTTGCTGGTAGTAAAGCTGATACTTGGTATTTACGCCAACATCCAAAAGTTTTAAACTTACCATTTAAAGATAAGATTCGTCGTGCTGATCGTGATAATACAATTGATGTCTATATGTCAGATGATTATGAAGATGTCTTAAGTGATGGAATGTGGCAACAGTTTTTTACTGAACAGCCAACCCCTCTTACTAGAGAAGAAAAGAAAGAATGGTTAGCCACTTTAACTGATGTTTCTTTAGGTTCAGATGCGTTCTTCCCATTTGGGGATAATATTGAACGCGCATATAAAAGTGGAGTGAAATATGTAGCTCAGGCAGGTGGAAGCATTAGAGATGACCATGTGATTGAAACTTGTGATAAATATCAGATTGTTATGGCTTGTACACATCTTCGTTTATTTCATCATTAAAAAATATCTTTGAAAATTTTGTTATAGATATTATAATTGGGATAGGAATATATTTTGGCATAGGAGAATGAGTATGGATGAAAAATTAATGATGATAAAAGCGCTGTGTCTTAAAGAAACGAGTAAGGATCCAATAGAAATTGCTGTGAAAATGATGAAGAATGAAATGATTCATATGCATGGACCAGAACATCATATTTTAGATGGTTCAGCTTTATTGACTGCAATTCATAATGTTGAACCAAGTTTTGATTTAGCGACGGCTTTAGATGAACTTGCAAATCGTGGCTTAAAGATGCCAGGGGCAACATGTGGACAATGGGGAATATGCGGTTCGGCTTCATCAATAGGGGCAGCTTTAGCAATTATTCATGATACTGGACCTTTATCAAATAATGAATATTATAAGGATAATATGCGTCTAACTTCACAAGCTTTAAGTCATATTGGTGAAATTGGTGGACCAAGATGTTGTAAGAGAAATGCTTTTCTTTCTTTACAAACAGCGATAGCTTTTGTGAAGGATAAATATGGTATCGAATTAGCAAGTCATCAAGTTGAATGTGAATTTTCTCATAGAAATAAACAATGTATCAAAGAACGTTGTCCCTTTCATAAAAAATAATAAAAAGGAAATAAGCCCATGATATCTAGCAAATGAGCTTGTTTCCTTTTTTCTAACATCAAAAAACCGTTATTTTCCATTTTTTTAGACAGAATATGTGTTATAATGAGGACAGGATGGTGATAAGATGATAAAACTCGAAAATGTTACAAAAGTTTATAAAACTGGCGTAAGAGCCGTTAACAATATGAATGTCAATATTGGTCCTGGTGAATTTGTTTATGTAATTGGACCTACTGGAGCAGGAAAATCTACTTTTATTAAGTTATTATATAGAGAAGAAAAAGCAACTTCTGGTAAAGTTATTGTTGCTGGAGAGGATGTTTCTAAGATTAAAGATCGTAAGGTTCCTTATTTTAGAAGAAATATCGGAATTGTCTTTCAAAACTTTAGACTTTTACCAAAAAAGACTGTTTTTGAAAACATTGCTTTTGCTTTAGAGGTAACTGATACACCTAAAGTAGAAATTAGAAAAAAGGTCAGAAGAACATTAGAACTTGTTGGTCTTGAAGATAAAGCTAATGCTTTTCCACATGAATTATCTGGTGGACAACAACAACGTGTTGCAATCGCAAGAGCTATCGTTAATAATCCTAAAGTTTTAATTGCTGATGAACCAACAGGAAACCTTGATCCTGATACATCTGTAGAAATCATTGAACTTCTAGAACGGATTAATGAAGTGAATCATACAACAATCTTAGTTGTTACGCATGATAAAGAAATTGTTCAAAAATACAAGAAAAGAACAATCTTAATTGAAGATGGATGCATTAAAACAGATACAAGTGTAGGAGGTTATGTAGATGGAGTTCATTAGTTGTGTAAAAAACTTTCCAAAACACTGTAAAACAGCTTTTCAAAATATTTGGAGAAATGGTGTTATGTCTGTTTCATCTATTTTTGCTGTGACAATTACATTGATTTTGATTGCTGTGATTGGTGTTATTGCGATTAATATTCAAGATATGACTTATAGTATTGAAGATAATTTAACGATTTATGCCAAGGTTGATCGTGAATTAACAGATAAACAAGCACAAAAAATTCAACCACAAATTGAAAAAATTGCAGGAGTTAAAAAAGTTACATTTTCTTCTAAAGCAGATGAATTAGATAAAATGATTGCTCAACAAGATGATGATGGTAAAAAATTATTTGAAACATATCGTAAGAACAATCCTCTTGGTGCAGCTTTTGTTGTAGAAGTAAAAGATGCCAAACATATTGATAATGTTGCGAGTCAGATTGGTGATATTGAACATATCAATGAACCTCAATATGGTGGAAGTTCAACAAATTCATTAGTCAACAGTTTAGAGGCTGTGCGTAATGGAGGAGCTATCTTTGTTGTCGGGTTAACTGTAGTAGCTTTATTTATGATTGCGAATACAATTAAGATTACAATTACTTCAAGACAAACAGAAATAAGCATTATGCGTATGGTTGGAGCAAGCAACTGGTATATTCGTTTGCCATATATGTTAGAAGGAATCTTTATTGGAATTATTGGAGCAATTATTCCTATCTTAGTTGTTTATTTTGGTTATAATTTCTTCTATGAGAGTGCTTCAACATTTTTACCTGTGATGTTTTCTTTAAGAGAACCTTATCCATTTATCTGGCAATGTGCTGGTTTATTAGTTGGATTAGGTAGTGGTGTTGGTTTAATTGGAAGTTTTGTTTCAGTAAGAAAATTCTTGAAATTCTAGATGAGTCTATAGGCTCATCTTTTTTGAATAGCAGATATATGGAGGTAGTTATGAAAAGATTAATATTGATTGGAGGGACAATGGGAGTTGGAAAAACAGCAACTTCCTCTTTGTTAAAATATCAATTAGATAATTGTGTTTTTTTAGATGGTGATTGGTGTTGGGATATGCATCCTTTTATTGTTGATGAAGAAACAAAAACAATGGTGATGAATAATATTGTTTATCAATTAAATCAATTTATTCATTGTTCAAAGATAGAAAATATTATCTTTTGTTGGGTGATGCATCAACAAAGTATTATTGATGAGCTTTTATCAAGATTAGATGTATCAAATTGTGAGGTTTATCCTATTTCTTTAATATGTTCAAAAGAAGCCTTAGAAAAACATATTCAAAAAGATATTGATTTAGGAATAAGAAAAGCAGATGTGCTAAAAAGAAGTGTAGAAAGACTTTCTATGTATCATGATTTAAATACTATTAAAGTTGATATAACACATTTAACAATTGAACAAACAGTAGAAAAAATCTGTGACATAATTCATGCCTAGTATGAGAATCGTTTGACTTCAACATATATTTTCCTTATAATAGGTGATATGTAAAGGCAGGGACTAGTATGTTTACAAAAAAAGAAATCTTTAGTATTCCAAATATTTTGTGTTATTTTAGAATTGCATTAGTACCAGTGTTTTTGTATGCTTATTTTACTGCGGAAACAAGTGGGGGACATTTTTTATCAGCTGGAATACTTATATTATCTAGTTTAAGTGATTTCTTTGATGGTTATATTGCTAGAAAATATGATATGATTACTGAACTTGGTAAACTGATTGATCCTGTAGCTGATAAATTAACTCAATTTGTTGTGGCATGTACACTTATGTATACCTATCCTGCTTATGCGTGGTTAGTTGCAATTATTGTTTTAAAGGATGGTATGTTGTTGTTTGTAGGATGGTTTATTTATCGTAAAAAGGGGCGACATTTGGCGCAAGCAGAAATGCCTGGGAAAATCGCAACGGCTGTATTCTTTGTTGTTTCTATATTATTGATTGCTTTCTATATACCTAATACAATTGCATCAACTGTGATGATTTATTCAACTGTTGCTTTAATGGCAATAGCAATGATTTATTATGGACAAGGATTATATCATTTATATAAAGAAGATTAGAAATCAGCTTATGGCTGATTTTTTCTATTTCCTCGGCAATAAACGACATATAATTATATTATTAGCGAATAAACATATATTTCTTGATTGTTTTCTTGTATAATAAAATCAGGTGATGAACATGGGAAGTAATCGGGAATTAAAAGAATTATGTTATATGGAAGCATTAGAGGATAGTGTTGTTTCTGTTGAAATGATATTGAATAGACTGAATCAAATTGAACAAAAGAAAGGTGTCTTTGATGCTTATATTTTATCACATGATCGTTCTAAAACTGTTTTGGATTTAGAACTCTCCTTAGCAACACTTTGTATATTACTTAGGAAAATGTCAGAAAATTTATTTATTGTCACACCTGAGGAATTAAGACGGGATATGAATAGTATTATTCATTCCAATCGATTTGAGTATACGCGTTTAGAAGTTGTTGTTTATTCACAAAAGGGTAGAGAACCAATTGATTTACAAGGTTTATTGAATTTTTGTCATGCGATTCTTAAGAGTGACAAAGTTCGTAGATAATTTATGATATAGTCATCATGGTGATGATAATGAATTTAAGAAAAAATCTAGGTATTATTATGATGATGTTAGGTGTTTTGTTGACAATTAATCAAGGTGAACAACAAAAGGATTTAATAAAACAAATTGAGGTGATGGTGAAAACATATTGGCCATTGATATTGAGTTTTATTGGAATTTATATGATATCTACACCAGTGAAAAGAAGAAAGTAATATGGGTTCTTGTCTATATTGAGGATAGGAACTTTCTTTGTTTTATTGAATAAAAATATAAAAATCTAAGGTGTTTTTGACTTATGTGAAAAAATTCATCTTATAACTTTATTTTTTGGTTATAATTTTGTATAATGAGCGCATATGGAGGTATATGAAATGAAAAAGAGACCAGTGGTTTTATGTATTTTAGATGGTTATGGTTTAACTGAAAGAGTTGATGGAAATGCTGTGAAATTAGCAAATACACCAAACTTAGATGATTTAATGGCAATGTATCCAACAACAACTCTTAAAGCAAGTGGAAATGCAGTCGGATTACCAGAAGGACAAATGGGAAATAGTGAAGTTGGACACTTAAATATTGGTGCTGGTAGAATTGTTTATCAATCATTAACTTTAATTAATAAAGCTGTTGAAGATGGAACTTTCTTTACAAATGAAACTTTCTTAAAAGCAATCAATCATGCCAAAGAAAATAATTCAAAATTACATATTTGGGGATTATTATCAAATGGTGGTGTTCACTCATCAAATGAACATATCTATGCATTATTAAAATTAGCTAAAGATCAAGGTTTAGAAAAAGTTTATGTGCATGCATTCTTAGATGGTAGAGATGTTGCTCCTGATAGTGGTGCTGATTTCGTTCAAGAATTACAAGATAAGATGAATGAAATTGGTGTTGGACAAATCGCTTCTATCTCTGGTAGATATTATGCTATGGATAGAGATAAGAGAATGGATCGTGTTGAATTAGCTTATAATGCATTAGTTGGTAAATCTGGAGAAACATATAGTGATCCAGTTCAATATGTTAAAGATTCATATGCAAAAGAAGTTTACGATGAATTTGTTATTCCTGGATATAATCCAGCAACTGATGGTGCTGTAAGCGATAATGATTCTATTATCTTTGCTAACTTTAGACCTGATAGAGCTATTCAAATGTCTAATGTTTTCACTGCTGATGTTTATGAAGATTTTAAACCAGCAGATAAACCAACAAATATTTTCTTTGTATGTATGATGCGTTATGCTGACACTGTTAATGGTGAAATTGCATTCCATTCATTAGATTTAACAAATACTTTAGGTGATTACTTATCAGCTCAAGGTTTGAAACAATTAAGAATTGCTGAAACTGAAAAATATGCTCATGTTACATTCTTCATGGATGGTGGAGTTGATAAAGAAATCGAAGGAGCAACTCGTGTTTTAATCAATTCACCAAAAGTTGCCACTTATGATTTACAACCTGAAATGAGTGCTTATGAAGTGAAAGATGCATTACTTGCAGAATTAGATAAAGATATTCATGATGTTGTGATTGTAAACTTTGCAAACTGTGATATGGTTGGACATACTGGAATTATTCCAGCAGCTATTAAAGCAGTGAGTGTTGTTGATGAATGTGTTGGTGAAGTTTATGAAAAAGTTCTTGAATTAGGTGGAACTATGTTAATTACTGCTGATCATGGAAATAGTGAAAGATTATTAGATGAAGATGATAATCCATTCACAGCTCATACAACAAATCCAGTACCATTAATTCTTACAAATACACATTTAGAATTAAGAGAAGATGGTAAACTTGGAGATTTAGCTCCAACAATCTTACAATTATTAGGATTACCACAACCTAAAGAAATGACTGGAGAAAGTCTATTAAAATAGGAGATTCTAAGGAATCTCTTTTTTTCTTCTTTTGAATACATAAATCTTGTATAATAAAAGAGGTGATGAAACATGAATTTAATAGAACGTTTAAAAAATCAAGAGAAAATGAATGAAACTCAACAAAGTATTAGTCAATATATATTACAACATAGTGAAGAAATACCTCAAATGAGTGCTCGAACACTGGCTAAAAAAACTTATACCAATGCTTCAACAATTATTAGATTTATTAAGAAATTAGGTTATGAGAATTATAATGATTTTAAAGTTCATCTGGTTCGTGATTTAAAGGATGCTCAATTAGAAGATGTAAAAATAAGAGAAAAAGAAATGAGTATTTCAATTATTGATAAAATCAGTGAATTAGAAAAGAATGTTATTGAGAAAACTAAAAATCAACTTTCAGTTCAACAATTAGAAAGAGTTGCCCAACATTTTCAAAAGATAACTTATATTGATTTTATCAGTAATGATGCAAATACATGTTTAGGAGATTATGGTTGTCATTTGTTTTTTCTTGCTCAAAAAATAGCAACCAATTATACAGCAACAAATTTACAATTATATTTAACGATGACACCGCTTAAAGATCATGCTATTGTGTTGATTAGTCGTATGGGTGAAGATAAAAGAGTTGTTAAGGTTGCCCGTGAATTTCGTAAAAAGGGCGTTTATACAATTGCGATTACAGGGAGAGTAGAAAGTACTCTAGCAAAGTGCTGTGATGAGGTGATTCCAGCTATTCATATTAATTCGTTTGCTGATTTTAGGGATATGATTTTTCAAATCTCTACACAATATATTTTTAATTGTATATTTTCTTTGATGTTAAGTGATAATTATCGTTCAATTATTGAGTTTAATGAAGCTTATGGAGAAGTCTATATTAAATAATAGGTTACATTGTTGCACTTTTCTTGAGAATTTATTTAAAATATGGTTACAATGTTGCTTTTGATTGGATAGGTCTTGAAAAAAGTTAAAGAATTTCTTATGATAGCGTCAGTTAAAGGAGGATGAAATCATGTTACACAAAAAATTAAAAGCATTTCCTCAAGATTTTCTTTGGGGAGCAAGTACATCAGCTTATCAAGTTGAAGGAGCTAATTTAGAAGATGGAAAAGGTCCATCTTGTCAGGATGTTAAGGAAGTACCAGAAGGAACTTCAGATTTAACTGTCTGTGCTGATCAATATCATAGATATAAGGAAGATATTGCCTTAATGGCAGAAATGGGATTCAAGACTTATCGTTTCTCTATCTCTTGGTCTCGTATCATTCCTGAAGGTACTGGAGCAGTCAATCCAAAAGGAATCGAATACTATAACAATGTCATCAATGAATGTTTGAAATATGGAATTGAACCATTAGTCACTATGTTCCACTTTGATATGCCTGCGGCATTAGATAAACGTGGTTCTTGGTCTAATAGAGAATCTGTAGACTGGTTTTTAAACTTCGCTAAGGTTATGTATGAAAACTTTGGAGACAGAGTTAAATATTGGTTAACAATCAATGAACAAAACATGTTGACTCTAGTAGGACCAGTTATTGGAACATTAACAATCCCTGAAGGATGTACAAATGAATTAAAGGAAATCTATCAACAAAATCACCATATGTTAGTCGCACAAGCAAAAGCTATGGCGTTATGCCATGAAATGTTACCAGGAGCTAAGATTGGACCAGCCCCAAACATTTCATTAGTCTATCCAGCAAGCTGCAAGCCAGAAGATAATCTAGCAGCTCAAAATTATAACGCTATTAGAAACTGGTTATACT
>OBJQ01000366.1_pt1 | contig 37434 bp, 44 predicted proteins | sample 1519921 | NCBI WGS metagenome assembly OBJQ01 (sample SAMN04209244, study PRJEB22552) | human gut metagenome | biome: gut; material: feces | host: Homo sapiens | place: USA: Oklahoma
TTATAAATACTTGCTTCCTACCTATAAGGAGGGAACTATCTGTTACAAAGAATATTTTAAAGTCTTGTTTCTAAACCAAGCCAGCCAAATTTTAGGTTACACTCTCATTTCAGAGGGAGGAATTACTGAAACTTGTGCTGATGTCAGAGTAATTCTACAAGCTGCATTACTCACCAACTCAGTAGCCATTATTCTTGCACATAATCACCCAAGTGGTAGCATGAAACCAAGTAGACAGGATATAGAGATTACTAAACAGGTCAAGGATGCTGCAAGACTTATGAGGATTACAGTAACAGACCACCTCATATTAACAGATGCAGGATATTACAGCTTCGCAGACGAGGGAGAATTATAATAAGGTAAAGGACACTCAATTTCTAAGTTGGGTGTCCTTATCATATTCACTTCTGCTATTAGTGAATGTTCCTTTAGTAATCAGCGAGTTAGTAAATCCAACTCAGAATTAATATTCACTTCTATTCGTTTCATTATAAAACAGAACATTATGTCACTTAAATATTCAAGCACAACCGCAGACTATCTTGTTTGGTCTGATGCAATGAACCTCATAAGGAAGTTAGCCAAAGACGAGAATTATAAAATCTCACTCCTTATTAGTTTGGGATGCTTCACAGGATTAAGAATATCTGATATTCTATCTCTAAGGTGGAAGCAGATATTAGGTGCTGACGAGTTTACAGTAATTGAGAAGAAGACAGGCAAAGTAAGAACTATCAGACTGAACCCCCAATTACAGCAGCACATCAAAGAGTGCTACGAGCATATAAATCCAGTTGGAATCAATGCACCAATTCTTATAAGTCAGAAAGGCACTATCTTCACAGTACAGAGAATCAATATCATTCTTAAAGAGGTAAAGAAGAAGTACAAGTTAAAGATTAAGAACTTTAGCTGCCATTCACTTAGAAAGACTTTTGGCAGACAGGTCTATAACATGAACAGCGATAACGCAGAGTTGGCATTAGTAAAACTCATGGAACTGTTTAATCATAGTTCTGTTGCCATTACTAAAAGATACTTGGGATTAAGGCAGGAAGAAATCTTACAGACTTATGACTGTTTGAGCTTCTAATGAATTGGGACAGGATTATTAAGATACATCTTTATAGTGGTCTGAATGGTTCTGTCCCAAATCAATGAAATATTGAGCTTAGATACATCTAAAGTCCAATCTTGGCAGTTTGGCATTTCAACCTTATAGAAGTAAGTCAATTCCATAAGTTTACAGAGTTTATAACTATCTCAATTTTTATTAATCATGTTAGAGGTAGCAGTTCTTGAATATCCAATAATATGCAGTCTTAAAGATAATAATTCAAGAATTCAAGGTGGGTAATAATATTCAGAATTTACTCTTTATATGGGGAGCAGTGAATTTGATACCCACCCTAAAATGGAATTCGGGCTATTTTTTAGCTGAGTTATTGGCAGCTAACCAAACATTCATAAATAGCCATAATATAGCCACATAAAATTTATAATACTCCTTTTATATAGTCCAAATGTTAAAATACAGAACTTCATATACTTTCATTCCTTTTATATTTTTGGGTAAATAATATATTTATATATTTGCAATAGATTTTAAGCATTGATAATTAAATAGTAGTTTGATTATGTGTCCCTCAATGCTTTTTAATTATTGCTTATCCATAGGGGACAGGTGAGCATAATATATGCAAAATATGATAGACGCATTATCAAGAATTAAAGGACTTGTAGAGGTTAAAAAGAATGCCATAAACTTAGGTGTGAATTTGGGACAACTTCCCAATAACGAAGTCTTGGAAATACCAGAGTTACTCACCATAGAACACAACATTTCAGAGCGGATAACTAAAATGATGTGGCAATATTTTGAGAATGTACGCTCTACTTTGCCTGACGGTCAGCAAACGAGATTAATTTTCAAATCTTGTGCTTTTGCAGGAATGTTAGCTACTTATGAATTTAAGAAAAGAGGTTTTGTAAATGAAAATGCCCTATTCCAAATATTTATAATAAACAACATTTCAAGGTTAATAGAAAATGTTGAAGATGCAATAAATATGGATGCGAGGGAAGATTTTATTATAAACGGTTGGTTAACCCAATGTAGCGAAGATACATTCAATGATTTATGCTATATCTATAATGCAACGGATGGGCAAACTAAATGGCAAGCATGGAAAGATACATGTACAACCATGTTTTGCATAGGAATGATATACGCCAACCATAGAATAAAAGGAAACCTTTCTTTTTAATGCAGTCTAATCTCCATACATATCAGCAATGTTTATCCGTTTATTCTATATGGATTAAATCTAATATAGACCAAGACCAAAAGGATTACTATAAAGAATGTACCAATATGGTTATTTGGTACGGTAGGCATTGGGGAGATAGAATACAACTTATATTCTTTAAGGACAAGACAGATTACAGAAATATTTTAGATAATAAGTCTTTTGCTTGGAGGGTTGAAGTTCATTATTGGGGTTGCAAACTCTACCATTATCCACCCAATCCAACAAGAGAATGGATGATAGACTTTATAATTTATGCAATTATAGATATTTACAAGAATGGGGACATACCTCATCCTTATAAGAAAAAAGAAAATAAAAATGGAGAAACTAAATAGCATTTGTCACAATATTAGGGTAGCTTTCAGAAAAAGAGATAAAGATTCAATGATATTATTCTCAAATATGTTATGGGAACATCTGGATAATGAAGGCTGGAAAGTTAGTGAAGATTATTGGGTTTACAATGATAAGCACTTATTAGATAGAGGAATAGCCTGTACTATCCAATCCTTTATGTTTTCAGATTCATCCTACGATGGAAAAAAAAGGAAGTATGCGTTTATGATACAAGCTATGTTTGAATTATGTCGTGGTTTACGTTTTGATTCAAATAGCAAATATATGAGAGCTGAATATGCTTATTGGTTCTTTTTCTGTTTCTGTTCAAATATTTCCTTATTGCAAAGCATGATGGAAGCAACTCTAAAAGATTATAAGAAAACTGTAAATGATGAAAATATGTTAATAATTCCATTTCTAATACTTAACCATTTGAATCAATTTTGCATAGAGAAAGACAATATAGAAATGACATATACACCTTTGTTTGATACTAAGAATGGACTTGACGAAAAGGATTATTTAAAACTTTTCAACCAATACCAAGATATAGCTATCCCATTACTTCAAGAGGCTGAAAGCAATCCTAATATAGAATTTAACTTAGAATCTTTAGAACAAGAAAGTGAATTGGTTTATGAATTTTTTCTCAGATATGTAATGTTAGGACAGTCATCTTCTATCTACAAATCAATAATAAAATATCAAGAATTATGAAGAAAATTAATATTGGCATCTTCACATTTATAATATTATTAACTTCTTGTCAGTTCCAACCGCATAAAGGCAAACCAAACTCCATTATAGACAACACTTTACAAGCCAAAGCTACTTCTATCTTAGAGAACAAGCTATCTGAACTTAATGCCTTATCTGGGCAAACTATTATTATGGAAGTCCAGACAGGGCATATAAAGGCTATGGTTGGACTTGAAAGGAAAGACAGTGCTAACTACCAACCTTGTGAGAACTTCTCCCAAGCACACGAATCAGCACTGATGCACCCTATATCCATATTGGCAGCATTGGAAACAGGTAAAGTCAAATTAACTAATATGGTAGATGTGGGCGATGGAAGCTATTCTGTACAGGATAGAGAATTAAAAGACCATAATTGGCATAGAGGTGGATATGGTGAAATCTCTATCAAGCAAGGTTTAGCTTCAAGTTCAAACATTGCTGTTTATAAAACAATGGAGAAAGCATTTGAAGATGATGCACAAGCATACTTCAATCTGTTGAATAATATGAGTTATGGTAAACCAGACAGCATCGCAGGCATAGCTAATCTGAAACCTGCATACTTTGTTACTCCTAAAGATAGCGGTTGGAGTGATACAGCCTTTGCATGGTTCTGCATTGGATATAATCAAACTATTACCCCTATACAAATGCTAACCTTTTATAATGCTATTGCTAATAGTGGAAAGATGGTACAACCTCAACTTTACAAAGACAGTACAACAGTTATCAATCCACAGATAGTAAGTCAAGCCAACATTGACAGTCTGAAACAGGCATTGGAATATGTGGTAACTGATGGCTTAGGACAACCTGCCAAGTCTGATAAGATACAAATTGCAGGTGAAACAGGAACAGTACAGCTTGAAGATGGAAGCTATATTGTAGAGTTCTGTGGTTACTTCCCTACAAATGTTCCCCAATATTCTATCATTGTTTCCATCCATAAAGAGAGACTACCTACAAGTGGTGGATTGATGGCAGGTGATGTGTTTAGGCAAATTACAGAATATATTTCTACTTACAATAAATATTTTAATTCAAAATGAGAACATTTAGATTAATTGGAATGACCTTATTAATGATCATGTTAACTGTAAACTTTACAGCTTGTAGCGATGATGAAGAAGATACATCTTCTTACTCAACAGACATTGTTGGTGTCTGGACAATTGTCTGTGATGAAGGCTGGGAAATTGATGACAATGGAGAAAAAGATAGTTGGAAAGAAGAGGATGCAGACCTCTTTCTGAAATTCTATGAAGATGGTACAGGAACACATGCTGATGACCAAGATTTTAATCCATTTACATGGAGCATTACGGATAATAAGCTAACTTTAAATCCTACAACCAGCTATTATGAAAAAGAAGTGTGGAATATCTCAATGAAAGATAACACAATGACACTTGAAATATCTGGACAGGATTTTTATAATAAGTTAACCTGCAAAAAGAAGTAACGAATTTCTAATTATATTATTAAAAACAGCATTTGAGCCTTAGAAACTCTTATGCTGTTTTCTTTTTTTCTTATTAATCATTATATTTGTCACAAATTAAGATTTTATGTTTGATTGGTTTTATAGAAAGAAGAATAACCTTTCGTTGCAGGAAGTTTCATCATTTGAGATAGAGCCTGTAAAAAAGTTTGCCCTACAAGGATGGAAACTTGGAAATATTCATGGGTTATCACATTGGCAAAGAGTAGAACGTAATGGATTGTTACTTGCTACCTCAAAAGTAAATATAACAGTAGTCAGATTATTTGCTTACCTACATGATAAATGTAGAATTGATAATGACAGAGATATTCAACATGGAGTAAGAGCTACTAAAATGCTGTGTGAGATTAGGCACTCTCTATTAAAAGATATTACAGAAGATGAGTTTTATATGCTATCAAAGGCTTGTGAATTGCATACGACAACACTCAAAACAGGAAATATAACCATTGATACTTGTTTTGATGCAGACAGGTTGGATTTGGAGCGAGTTGATATTATCCCAGACCCTAATAGAATGGCTACTACCAAAGGGAAATATTGGGCTAAACATTTAGATAAATTCCATCAAATAGCATTAGGTTAACTCAAATACGGAGCAGCATTTAAGGGAACTCTTATGCTGCTCTTTTCTACAACTATTTCATAAATACAAAATAAACAGCCAATATCAAGCAAACAAAAGCAGCTATATGATTCCAGTGCAAAGCTTCACCTTTAAAGAATACAGTTGTAAAGACAGTGAATATAATAAGAGTTATTACTTCTTGAAGAACTTTCAACTGCATCAATGAAAATGGTCCTCCATTACCAATATATCCAATGCGATTCGCTGGAATTTGACAAGAATACTCAAAAAAAGCAATTGACCAACTAAAGGCTATTACCCCTATCAATGGAAGAGCTGCAAACCAAGAATATTCCTGTTTCATCTTCAAATGACCATACCAAGCAAAAGTCATGAAGACATTCGATACTATAAGCAATAAAATCGTGTAGAGAGCTTTCATATTATTCTAATTCTACTATACATTATTATATATCAACGTAAAGTGTTAAATTTCCAGTTGGGTTTTTCCGTTTTATTATACTCAAAAAAAGCAACCGCCCAACTAAAAGCAATCACGCCAATCAATGGAAGTGCCGCAAACCAACTGAATTCCTGTTTCATCTTTAAATGCCCATACCATGCAAAAGTCATGAACACATTCGAAAAAATCAATAAAATGATTGAATAAATACCTTGAGATACCATTTTGTTCTTAATCTATTTTATCAGGAAGTAAATCCTCCTGTATGTTTGTCATACTTCCCCATAAGCTATAACGTGCCTCGGGATTCAATTTCTCTAAAGATTTCAACACCTCTTTCATGTCCGAACGATTTGACTGGCTTTCGTAAGGACAATTCTTTATCTGCCGACGATACCCCCGAACACGAGCCATATCTGACAAATCAGACTCATGCACCAAGCACATGGGACGAATGATAGTCATGTCAAACTTACGCATCACCAACCGAGGCGGCATAGTTCCAAATGCCCCTTGAAAAGTGATATTCATCAACAATGTTTCCAAAATATCATCCATGTGATGCCCCAATGCTATCTTAGTACATCCATGCTCTTTAGCAACTGTGAAAAGAGCCTTCCTCCGATTCCACGAACAAAGGAAGCACGGAGATTTACGAGTATCAGTTGACAAATCGAACGATGTTTCAAAATACACAAATGGCACTCCCAAACCCTCAGCATAATTCTTCAAGTATTCCAAATCGGACTGATAAGGAATATTCGTCATGCCAATGTGTACTGCCATAACCGTAAAACGTGGTTTTAAGATACGAGAACGTTTTGCCAACAATTCCAATAACGCCAACGAATCTTTACCTCCGGACAAACCAACCAATATCTTATCTCCATCTTCAATAAGACGATATTTCACCATCCCCTTGTTAAAGCGTTGCTCCACACGGCGCATTATTTTATCTTCTTCCGTAAATTGTGCCATATCTGTTTTTAGAAATCGGGCACAAAAATACATGAAAAGAATGATTTATGGAAGATTTCATAAAATAGAATGAAGTAAAGTGGCATAATTCCAATAAATATTGTATTTTTGAATTTAGAATAGTACAAATATTGCAGATAAAATGATACGCAAAAAATACATAGCCTGCCTGTTTGCCTTGGGGCTGACGAGCAGCATGATGGCGCAAAACCTCGAACAAGCTAAAAAACTTTTCCTTGAAGGAGAATTTGAAAAGGCCAAACCTGTGTTTCAGAGTTTGGTGAAAAAGGCCCCATCCAATGCCAATTATAATTATTGGTATGGTGCTTGCTGCTATGAAACCGGAGAAAAAGTTGAAGCACAACCCTATCTGGAGAAAAGTGCGGCACGCAAAGTGATTGATGCATTCAAATATCTGGGAAAGCTATATTATGATATGTACCGCTTCGAAGATGCAGTGGACAACTACGAGCAACACATCGAATGGCTGGAAAAGAAAAAACGACCAACCGAAGCAGCTGAATCCGAATTAGAAATTATCAAACAAGGCGCACGCATGATTAAGGGTGTGGAAGACGTAGCCGTAATAGATAGCTTTGTGGTAGACAAGAACGAATTTCTGAAAGCATATAAAGTGAGTCGTGAATCAGGTACTTTAAATCAAGACAACTCCATCGCAGGCACTATTTACCAGTCAGAAATGGGTAATAAAATAATTTATGGTGATCAAAACCCTGATGGAAAAATGCAACTTTACTCACGCATAAAGCTGATAAATAATTGGAGCGATCCGGAACCTTTAAATACCCTGAATGAACAGGGAAATGTCAACTACCCCTATCTGATGGCAGACGGAGTAACACTATATTATGCTTCTGATGGAGAAGGCTCGTTGGGTGGATATGACATATTTGTTACTCGCTATGACTCAGAAAGTAGTAGCTACTTACGACCGGATAATATTGGAATGCCCTTTAATTCACCGGCCAATGATTATATGTATGTCATTGATGAATTAAATAATTTAGGATGGTTTGCATCCGACCGCTATCAACCTGAAGACAAGGTCTGTATTTATGTTTTTGTTCCAAATGAAACGAAGGTAGTATATGATTATGAAAATACTGACCCGACAACACTTAAAGAGGCAGCTAGCTTGCGTTCTATCCGAACCACTTGGAAAGATACAGATAAAGTACGTATTGCCAAACAAAAGTTAGCTGCCCTGATATATGCCAAAGATACGGAAAAGAAGGAAGGAGACTTTTTATTTATAATAGATGATTCCACTGCCTATCACACTCTCAATGATTTCCGCTCCACCCCTGCACGAGCCGCATACCAACAAGTGATGCAGAAGCAAAAAGATTATGATATGCTCTCCAAAAATCTTGAAGAGAAACGAGAGCAATATGCTCAAAGCAATCGTTCACAAAAGAAAGCCCTCGCTCCCGGCATACTTGACTTAGAAAAACGGACCGAACAGCTTTTGAAAGAAATTGAAAAGCTTACTCTGAACGTACGAAACGAAGAGATAAAGAAATTAAAACACTAATACAAGCTAAAATGGAAGCACTTATTATCATCGCTCTAATATTGGCCGGTCTACTTCTCTTTATTGTAGAAGTATTCCTTATTCCAGGTATTAGTATTGCCGGAATAGCGTCAGCTATTTGTATCTTGTATGCTAATTATTATGCCTTTTCCGCTTTAGGGCCGGAAGCAGGCTTTCTTACACTGGCAGTTTCAGTTGTGGGATGTATCGGTATCACCGCGTGGTTTATGCATTCCAAGACAATGGATAAACTATCTTTAAAAAAAAGCCTCGACTATAAAATCAACCCATTGAAAGGATTGAATATTAAAGTCGGTAACAAAGGTATCACAGTTACTCGTCTAGCCTTGATCGGTAATGCTGAGATAAGCGGACATATTATAGAAGTCCGTTCTGCCGACGGACTGATAGATGAAAAAACACCTATCTATGTAGAGCGTATCGTAGAAAATACGGTCATTGTACGTAAACTCAAATAACATAAATATTCACACTAAAATACGAATTACCATGATTGAACCCAACTATCTTCCCTTCATTCTCATTGGAGGTGGAATTATTTTTGTAATATTATTTTTTCATTATGTACCATTCTTCCTTTGGCTTTCAGCCAAAGTATCAGGTGTACGCATCTCATTGATACAGTTATTCTTAATGCGCATCCGAAATGTCCCGCCATACGTCATCGTCCCGGCAATGATTGAAGCGCATAAAGCCGGTTTGAGCACTATCACTCGCGACGAGCTGGAAGCACACTATATGGCAGGCGGACACGTAGAAAAAGTGGTACACGCATTGGTTTCTGCTTCTAAAGCTAACATCGAACTTTCTTTTCAAATGGCAACAGGAATTGACTTGGCAGGTCGTGATGTATTTGAAGCCGTGCAAATGTCTGTCAATCCGAAAGTAATTGACACTCCTCCTGTTACTGCCGTAGCAAAAGATGGTATCCAATTGATAGCCAAGGCACGCGTTACCGTACGCGCTAATATACGTCAATTAGTAGGTGGTGCAGGAGAAGACACCATTTTGGCACGTGTAGGCGAAGGTATCGTATCCTCTATCGGATCGTCCGAGAACCACAAATCGGTATTGGAGAATCCGGATTCAATCTCCAAACTGGTACTCCGCAAAGGCTTGGATGCCGGAACAGCTTTTGAAATTCTATCAATCGATATTGCGGATATAGACATAGGTAGAAACATCGGTGCAGCCTTGCAAATTGATCAAGCTAATGCAGACAAAAATATCGCACAAGCCAAGGCTGAGGAACGTCGTGCCATGGCAGTCGCACTGGAACAGGAAATGAAAGCGAAAGCCGAAGAAGCACGCGCCAACGTAATCCAAGCAGAAGCTGAAGTACCCAAAGCCATGGCTGAAGCATTTCGTAGTGGCAATCTAGGTATCATGGATTATTATCGTATGAAAAATATACAGGCAGATACCTCCATGCGCGAAAATATTGCAAAACCCGAAACAAGTTTCGGCAATGAACCGTTAAGCAAATAATAACTTAGGACGTACTGATTATATCTACCATAGAAGCAAGCTCTCATGAAGTTACCCGATATTCCGAAAAGATATCAAATGTATGCATCCATAGATCTTCTTCTATTATTTTGAAAAAATATTTATTATAAAAACAATTAAAAGCAATGGCCATGAAAAAATATTATGCCGAATCTGAATTGATTATCAATCCTGATGGTTCTATTTTTCACCTTCATGTAAAGCCGGAACAACTAGCAGATAAAATAATTCTTGTGGGTGACCCGGGTCGTGTAGCTTTAGTAGCTTCCCATTTCGACACCATAGAGTGTGAAGTAGAAAGTCGTGAGTTTAAGACCATTACCGGAACCTATAAAGATAAACGTATTACGGTAGTTTCTACAGGTATTGGCTGCGACAATATAGATATCGTAATGAACGAATTGGATGCTTTGGCTAATATCGATTTTAAAAGCCGTTATGAGAAAGATAAGTTACGCCAACTGCAACTAGTACGCATAGGTACTTGTGGAGGTTTGCAACCTTATACTCCTGTAGGTACATATATCTGTTCAGAAAAGTCTATCGGTTTTGATGGATTGCTTAATTTTTATGCCGGCCGTAATGAAGTATGTGATCTCAAAATGGAACAAGCATTCATCAATTATATGGGTTGGGAAGGCAATGTATGCATCGCACATCCTTACGTTATTAATGCAGACAAAGAACTCATTGACCGCATCGCACAAAATGATATGATTCGCGGGGTAACTATCGCAGCCGGAGGCTTCTTTGGACCACAAGGACGGGAGCTCCGTATCCCTTTGGCCGATCCCAAACAAAATGAGAAAATTGAACAATTTGAATATGAGGGGTACCATATCACTAACTTCGAAATGGAAAGTTCTGCACTTGCAGGGCTTGCACGCTTAATGGGTCACAAAGCGATGACTGTATGTATGGTTATTGCTAACCGATTAATAAAGGAAGCCAACACAGGATATAAAAATTCTATTGACGAACTGATAAAAAAAGTTTTAGAACGAATATAATCACTACAGATGGAAGCCAATTTCAAACAAACAACTACTGATAAAGAAGAACGCTACAGCCTCTTCCTACCCCAATTCGAGCTTCTAATTTCGAACGAAAAGGAAGAAGTTAGTGTTCTTGCCAATGCCTGTGCCGCCCTTCATGAAGCCTTTGGTTTTTTTTGGGTAGGTTTCTATCTAGTCAAAAATGATAAACTCATTCTCGGTCCTTTTCAAGGAAGTGTCGCTTGTTACCATATCCGCAAAGGAAAAGGAGTATGCGGAACTTCATGGGCTGAATCTCGTACACTGATAGTACCTGATGTGGAACAATTCCCCGGACACATTGCATGCAGCTCCCTATCCCGTTCCGAAATAGTAGTCCCTATCCTTGCTGATGGACAAGTAAAAGGAGTGTTGGACATTGATAGCGACGTATTAAACTCTTTTAATGAAATAGACCGCTACTACTTGGAAAAAGTAGCTGCCGTCATAGCTAAAACATTGTACTATTAAGATGAAAATGATAAACCAAGATACTATCTGTGCAATTGCCACCGCTCAAGGAGGAGCCATCGGAATTATCCGTGTATCCGGTCCTAGAGCTATTGAAATAACTTCACACCTATTTATCCCTGTACAAGGAAAACCATTAACCGAACGAAAGCCTTATACTCTTACTTTCGGAAAAATCCTTTCTCCACAAGGAGAAGTTATCGACGAAGTATTGGTTTCTTTATTCCGTGCCCCCCATTCTTATACCGGTGAAGACAGCACAGAAATCATGTGTCATGGTTCATCCTATATTTTACAACAAGTAATACAACTCCTCATCCAGAGCGGATGCCGATCCGCATTGCCTGGTGAGTACACCCAACGTGCTTTTCTGAACGGAAAGATGGACTTGAGCCAAGCCGAAGCCGTAGCTGATTTAATCGCTTCTTCTTCTGCTGCAAGTCATCGTCTGGCAATGAGCCAAATGCGCGGTGGATTCAGTAAAGAACTTGCCGAACTACGTAATCGGTTGCTACACTTCACTTCGTTAATGGAGTTGGAACTGGACTTTAGCGACCATGAAGAATTGGAGTTCGCCAACCGCAGTGAACTAAACGAACTCGCTGCCCATATCGAACAAGTCATTGCACGATTAGCACACTCTTTCAGCGTAGGAAATGCCATCAAAAACGGTATTCCAGTAGCGATTATCGGAGAAACGAACGTTGGAAAATCCACTTTATTGAATGCATTGCTAAATGAAGAAAAAGCCATTGTAAGCGATATTCATGGAACCACCCGCGATGTGATAGAGGATACAATAAATTTACAAGGTATTACCTTCCGGTTCATTGACACCGCAGGCATCCGTCAGACATCCGATACAATTGAAAGTCTAGGGATAAAGCGCACTTTTAAAAAAATGGAACAATCCCATATCATTTTATGGATGATAGACTCTACAGATGTCAAAGGGCGGCTCGAAGAGTTACAAACCGAAATTCTTCCGCATTGCCAAAGTAAGAAACTGATTATTCTGTTCAATAAATCAGAATTGTTACTGCCCATACAAAAAGAAGAACTAGCAACTATGTTTGCCAATATTAAAACGGAGAAGTTATTTATTTCCGCCAAGAAACGAGAAAACATAACCACTTTGGAAGAGAAATTAGTGCAAGCAGCTACTTTGCCGGAAATCAGTCTTAATGATATTATTATCACAAATGCAAGACATTACGAAGCATTAGTCCAAGCCCTGAACTCCATTCATAGAGTACAGGAAGGATTACAATCGGATCTACCAGGAGATTTGGTAAGCGAGGATTTAAGACAATGTATCTTCCATCTTTCAGATATTGTGGGAGATGTAACTAATGATGAAGTGCTTGAAAATATATTTAAAAACTTTTGCGTCGGCAAATAAGTGGTGATTACCAACGATTAGCATATATCTTCAATGATTATTAAGGCGTTCATTTTGAACGCCTTTCTTTTTATCCCTATAAGCGATAGTTATCGTTTATAGGGCTTTTTCAGCTCATTTTTGTACCGTATTTGTTGCTCGCTTGTTGAAGCCTTGTTTCTCACCAACAAGGTTGTGGAGATTTGAAACACAGTGAGACGTGGTGAGACGCACTGAAACAAAATTGGAGAAATAAACGGAGAAAAGAATGAGCAGTAACATCGAAATCAAGAAAAAATGTAAGTGGTGTGGACAGATTTTCATAGCCCACAAAACGACTACAAACTATTGTTCTCATAGATGCAACAATGCAGCCTACAAGGAACGGATTCGTCAAGAGCGCATAGCGACTTATCAAAAAGAGTTTTTAATGAACTCAGAAGAACCGTCTATTGAAAACAAGGAGTTCTATACGCCACCCGAAGCCGCAAAACTCTTAGGGATTAGTCGAGCCAGCATTTACCGTTACATGGCAGACAACGTAATTAAAGCGGTTCAATTCAAAGGAAAAACATTAGTCAGAAGAAAGGATATAGAGCTTCTCTTTGAAAATGCTGCGGAGTATAAGAAGAGAGTACCCATAGAGAAAGCCCCTATCACCGACTTCTACACCACAGCCGAAGTCAAAGAGAAATACCATGTAAACGAATCATGGATATTCTTGGTAGCTAAGAAGAACAACATTCCTCGCACTTTCAATCGTGGTAAGACCTACTGGAGCAAGAAGCACATGGACGCTTACTTTGCCAAGAAAGCCCCGAATCCCGATATTACTGAATGGTATAGTACACAAGAAATGCAGGATAAATTCGGCATGACTTTATCCGCCATCTACACCTTCGTTTCCAAGAATGCTATCCCGAAGAAGAAGGAGGGCATCATGGTGTACTACTCCAAGAAGCACGTGGATATAGCCAAAGGTGTGGCAGCACCCGAAGAACCGCAATACTATACGGTAGCCGAAGCGATGGAGAAGTTCAATCTCACCCGTGACCAACTCTATCACTATGCAAAGTATCATAATATCCCGAAGGTCAAGAAAGGCAAATACACGCTTATCTCCAAACCTGAATTGGATAAACTACTTGCCGCCCCAAAGATTGAATAAGTTATTTTTCGGTGAATGTACCCACCATTGAATCACCTTATTCCTTTGCACCATACAAATGTAAAACTCTAAATATTAAACAGTATGTCCCACACATGTACAAAAGTAACAGTTCGTCAGAGAGCGATTCAGAATAATCGTATCTCCTTGTATCTGGATTATTATCCGGCAGTCCGTAACCCCGAAACGATGCAAATGAGTCGCAGGGAATACCTCGGTATCTACATCTATGCCCATCCTAAAAACGAGATGGAACGTGAGTTCAACAATGATATGTTGAACAAGGCTGAGGCTATCCGTTGTATCAGAGTTCAATCGCTCATCAACGAAGAGTTTGGTTTTTTGGATAAGACCAAGCAGAAAGCCGATTTTCTCGCCTACTTCAAGAAGATGTGCCGGAACAAAGATCAGAAATGGCAGTTTGTCTATCAACATTTCTACAACTTCGTCAAGGGACAATGTACCTTTGGCGATGTAAATGTGGATTTATGCAAGAAGTTCCGTGAATATCTATTGAACGCCAAGCAACTCAAACACAGCAACCGCCCCATATCCCTCAATTCGGCATCCGGTTACTACTCTACTTTCAGAGGATTGTTGAAGATTGCCTATCGAGACAAGTGGTTTCGTGAAAACATCAACGATTACCTTGATAAGATTGAGCCGCAAGATGTAAAGAAGGAATATCTGACATTGGACGAAGTGAAACAACTCGCTGCCACTCCTTGCGACATCCCCGTATTGAAAGCGGCTTCTCTATTCGCTTGTCTGACAGGGTTACGCATCAGCGACATTCTCAATCTGCAATGGGAGGACTTTACTATCGCTCCCGACCAAGGCTATTGCTTGCGTATCAGAACACAAAAAACTCAAACGGAAGCTACACTCCCCATCAGTTACGAAGCCTACGAACTATGCGGTATGCCCGGAACAGGCGAAGTATTCAAGGGATTGAAACGAAGCATGATTAATTATCCACTCAAAAACTGGCTTAAAAAAGCCGGAATAACGAAATCGATAAGCTTCCATTGCTTCAGACATTCCTACGCCGTCATCCAAATCTCTTTAGGTACAGACATCTACACGGTTTCAAAGATGCTGACGCATAAGAACGTGTCCACTACTCAAATATATGCTGACCTCGTAAATGCCAAGAAGCGAGAGACAGCCAATAAAATATCACTCAAATAAATTGTAGCTATGAAACGAGGAATCATAACAAACAACGGACAAGGCATCCATATTTCCGATGGTGAAATATGGATGACCACTTGGGAACTTGCAGACTTGTTTTATACAACGGCTGGAGCTATCCATGCAGCAATCAAAAGAATTCTGAAAGCCAATATTTTGAAAATCCACGAAGCTTATAAGTACATCAAATTGGAGAATGGAAACAGTGCCGATGCGTATAACCTCGATATGGTTATAGCCCTATCCTATCAGATAGACACCGGGCATTCCGCTACATTTAGGAAATGGCTAATAAACAAAGTCGTTCGTAATCAAGCTTACAACCTCCTGTTATATCTCAACAAGGATACAAACCATACATTGTATTGCTAATAAGCTATATCTCTATACCCTATTGATTATCTGCATTATTTATCTGCATTGTTTACCCAAAATGATGCAGATAATTTTGTTTTTAAGATACACAAGACTATTTACCCAACTATTTTCATCCAAAAGCAAGATATTTGCAATACGCTTATTATTAGGAATGTAACATGGTGAAAAGTGATGAAATATATCGTCAAAAGCCCATCAACAAGCAAAACTATGGATTTTCTCAAAAATTAATCCTATATATTTGCACACAAACGATTAATACAACTCACTATGGAGCAGAAAAAGATAGAACAGATAACATTGCATCTGATTGTTTTTGGTACAATCATTATCATTGGTGTTTTAGCCCGCCAGACCGTACTTCACTATGGTTGGGACGAGTTCAGCAGCTACCTTATTCTTGTAGTATGCTCTATTGTCATTGGAGCAATCTATCTCAATCTGCAAATGGCATTCAGGCAACTCCTTTCCCCAACAATAGAAAGATGCTTTACGAGATTTGAGTGCTACCGCAATAAGGCAGTGGCAGTTGAACCCTCAATAGTGCATCAGGAACTTATTGAAAGCACCATAGATACAGAACCTATCGTTTCTGTACCTGAACCAGAAATCGAAACTACATCTGACACCACAGAAGAAATTTCTATTCCCTCGCTTTCAGAATCCAATGAAAACATGGTAGAACTTCCAAAGGAGGAAGTGCCTCCAGCCTCTATTAGCAATATCCCTATTGAGGTGCTTAATCAACCATCAGAATATGAGATTTCCCGTGCAAACGCTATGGCTGAGAAAGAACGAGCATCACAAGAAAAACTTGATAAGGTCATTGCTTACACGAAACAAACCTTAGTTCTCTATCTTGATGAAACAGCACTTAACCGCTTGTGCGGATATGTGACAGAATATTACCTATCAGATTCTCTGTTCAAAGTTGAACCAATAAAGGTAGATTCTCAGTTAAAGACCATTGACATCATGCACTTTGGATGGAATATCGGCAAGGCTTTCGGCAAACCTCGCTTACAGACCGCCACGTTTATAAAGAGAGTATTTGCACATACTCTCCGTGATTCGGAAATATCGACCATTGAGCGTAAAATGTCACACACCGAATCTGTATGTAAGATTAAGTTGGATAAGAAGATTGTCTAATTTTACTTTCCTAAAATTTCTCTTAATTCTTCTATGCTAAGTTTACCTTTATGTAACATAGCATGGCAATTAGGACATACAGGAACAAGACTATTCTCCGGGTCTATCTTATGATTCTTCCCTTTTTGAGTTGAAATAGGGACTATATGATGTACATGAATAAATCCTGTGCCCAACTCACCATACACTTTAGCAAAATCCATCCCACAAACTTGGCATATACATCCATGTTTCTCAATACATTTCTTACGAGCTATTGGATTACGCTCGTATTTATTGACTAATACTTGCTGCATAGTACCCTCATAATACTCATCAGAATATTTTGTATTCAAATCATCGTTCAATACCCAAAATTTCCTTTGTGTATTAACCATTCGCTTTGGAACTACCTGAAGTTCATGGCAAAATTCCAAATAGCCATTTTCCAAATCTTCATTATATTCACAATTACAACCCAATATTTTGTTAATGGTAGGGGTTGTTTTTGTTCCATTCTTACCATTTCTTTTGACAAGATGAACTATTAACCTATTACTCAGATAACCAACAAACCTACTTGGAGCAAAATGGATTTTGTCTGCTGATTTATAAACGACAAAGTCTGTTCCACGGCTAATTAGCCTTATCATTGCGTTATAATCATCTTCATTATCTCCACTTAAATAAGTATCAACTTGAAGCAAATTATCCATCAATTCCGATGTGTTTTCAATTAACCTACCTAATTTTTCCATATAAGCACTTATTATAGTGATTACAAAAGTAGCTAAATTCCTTGTAATCACCACTAACTACCATCAAAAGTTATCCATCAGTTATATTTTGGTGAATGATTCCACCATTGAAACACCTGTTTCCTTTGCTGTCGAACAATTAAAAACGATTGGCGTATGCAAAAAGAAACAGTAACATTTGATAAGCTACCCGAAGCGGTAGGTTATCTGACCGAACAGGTCATCGAGTTGAAAAAGATGGTAGCGGAACTCCAGCCACAGCCATCTGACAAACATGTATTGGTGGAAATAGAGGATGCTTGCCGTATCATCCGAAAAGCAAAGCCTACCATCTATACATTGGTACGCAAAGGGCTGCTTCCGGCTTACAAGAAAGGCAAGAAACTCTATTTCTATGAGGACGAGCTTCTTGCTTGGATTGAGAACGGACGGAGAAAGACTGCCGAGCAGACATACGAGGAGATGCTTGCCAATATGCAGAGCGGTGTGCGTCATAAGCCCAAATCATCAGTGCAATTTTAATGGATTGGGCTATGGATACATATTCAATTAATCCGGCATCCATCATTGATGAAGCGATTGATTTAAGCACAAGATTATCTGGTACGGCATTCCCCATCAGCATATTCCCGGCAAAAATCCAACGCATCATCCGTGAGGTACACGAATGCCATAACTACCCTACCGATTACATTGCCGCAGCCATCCTGACGGCAATAGCAGTCGGCATAGGCAACACGCACCTTGCCCAAATCAAGCAAGGCTGGTTGGAAAGCCCCATCCTGTATATGGCATTGATTGGAAGACCGGGAGCAAACAAAAGCCATCCGCTCAGTTTTGCGATGAAGCCATTCCTTGATTATGACTACCGACAGAATCAGGAATTTGAAAAGGCTCTTGCCAAGTACGATGAACTGATGAGCATGAACCGCAAGGAACGTGCGGAAAGCGGTGGAGAGCAATTTCCGCAAGAACCTATCCGCAAACGCTTCTTGGTTTCGGATGTAACGCCCGAAGGGTTGAGCCTCATTCATGCGCAGAACAAACGTGGGCTATGCTTGTGGGCTGATGAATTATCCGCTTGGTTCAAGAACTTCAACCGATACAACAACGGTTCGGAAGAACAGTTTTGGCTCTCAGTGTTCAGTGCAAAGACCACCATGTCCGACCGCAAAAATGCCAAGAGTTCCATCTTCATCAAGCGTCCGTATATATCGGTCATTGGTACTATCCAAAAGAAAATCCTGAACGAGCTGGCTAAAGGTGAACGCTCCAGCAACGGATTTATTGACCGCATCCTGTTTGTAATGCCCAACCTGCAACAGAAAGCACGGTGGAATGACAAGGAACTGTCGGAAGATATAGAGCAAGAATGGAATGCCGTCATTGATAGGCTAATACAATCGGAGTATAAACTCAATGAACATGGAGAAATTGAGCCGCAAATTCTCTTCTTCTCAGATGATGCAAAGAAACGGCTTTACGAGTGGCAGCACCATTTCTCAGAGCTGTGCGACCGAGAAACGAGCGACACCATTGTGAGTATCTATTGCAAGCTGGAGATATACATCATCCGTTTCTGTCTGATTATCCAACTGGCACGATGGACTTGCGGTGAGTGCGACAAGACGTGTATCGACCTGCTGACGGTGGAGAGAGCCATTAAACTGACGGAGTATTTCAAGGAGTCAGCATTGAGCGTACAAAATATTCTGAATGAGAATGCCCTCAACAGTCAGCAACAGACGATAGTCAATCTGCTGCCTCCTTCCTTTACCACTGCCCAAGCTATACAGGTAGCCGAGCAAAACGGAATGAAGGAACGGACATTTCAACGCTTTCTCAATGACAATATCGGAACATTGTTCCGCAAAGAGAAGCATGGAGAATATTCAAAGATTAACCCGTGACATTTTTGTCGGTTTTGACACTTTCCAAACGAAAACGACAATAACGACAATAACGACAAAAGTGACACACCTAAAAAGAAACATACAATGAGTACACATAGATTCATATTAGAACCCTACAAAGGTGTCAGCACACGGCATACTTGCCCGAACTGCCACCGCAAAAGATGTTTTTCCAAGTACATTGATACGGATAGACGAATCCAGTTTCCTGATTACGTGGGGCGTTGCGACCACGAGCAAAAATGTGGTTATCACTTCACGCCCCGTGATTACTTCGAACGGAATCCGTCTGAGAAGGAAAAGTTGTCCGAAGATAACCTCCGGAGCTATACGACTATTAAAGAAATTGAGCAGAAAGCCACTTCCTACATTGATTTGGATATAGTCAATCAGTCGTTGCAACGCTATCCTGACAACAAACTGTTTCAATTCTTATCGGCTCAATTCGGAGAAGCGGAAACATTGAAGCTGATGAAGAAATACAAAGTCGGTACTTCCAAGTATTGGGACGGTGCAACCGTATTTTGGCAAGTGGATTATCAGAACAGAGTACGTACAGGTAAGATAATGCTTTACAATCCAACAACAGGAAAACGGATAAAAGAGCCGTACAATCATGTCACGTGGGTACACTCCGTACTACATAAAGAGGACTACAATCTGAAGCAATGTTTCTTCGGTGAACATCTGATTTCAGAAGACAAAAGCCGTCCTGTTGCATTGGTCGAAAGCGAGAAAACGGCAATCATTGCATCCTACTACCTACCCCAATTCCTATGGATTGCATCGGGTGGAAAGAATGGTTGTTTCAACGCCAACAGCCTGTCTGCTCTTGCCGAAAGAAGCGTTGTGCTATTCCCTGATTTGGGAGCGGCCGATTATTGGCAAAGCAAAATCGGGTTGATGAAAAGCTATGGGATTGATGTGCAACTGTTCGATTATCTGGAAGCCAAAGCATCCGAAAATGAACGGAAAGAAGGATACGACATTGCCGATTATCTGTTGAAAGTGCGCCCCGATGAAGCCATTCTCCAGCAGATGATTAAGAGGAATCCGAACTTGAAAACACTGATAGAGACATTCGATTTGAAGCTCGTCAGCGTACAACGAAGCATCCTTCAACCTAAGGTTTTACCGCCTAAGAAACGAGGATTCAGACTTTGAACAAAGGGAGAGAAATCGAGACTTTTTTACTGTAGCAAGTTAATGTCGGTGTATTACATTTCCCGACCACTTGCTCCTCAAAAAGTCTGAGGAGGCGGCTCCCGATGGTCACAAATTATTCACTAAAATCAATTCAAAATGGAAAAGAAACATACGATAACTCTCCGTTTGTCATACGACCAATTAGCATGGCTCGGTGCGCTTTGCAGACGGAGCAGGCAGACACAAAGCGCAGTCATCCGTTCACTCATTGAGAATGGAACGGTGCGTGAGCGAATCACGAAAGAGCATATCCACATCATCCGTCAGTTGATAGGTGAAAGTACCAATCTCAACCAGTTGGCGAAACAGGCAAACACCTACGGCTTCTTTGCCGTTGCCAAAAGATGCGAGGAGATGGCGCAGCGTATTAACCAACTTATAAAGCAACTGAAAGATGATAGGTAAGCAAACCAAAGGAACATTGTTCGGTGGCTGTGTCCGCTATGTCCTCAAAGAGGAAAAATCCAAATTGCTGGAAGCTGTCGGAGTGGATGGTTCACCCGAACAGATGGCAGAGCAATTTGAATTACAGGCGTTGCTCAACGACAAGGTAAAGAATATTGTCGGACACACTTCGCTCAACTTCTCTCCTGAAGATAGCGAACGCATGAAGTCTGATGATGCGTTGATGTTGCAAATCGCCCACGACTACATGAAACTGATGGGTATCGAAAACACACAGTACATCATCGCCCGGCATATCGACCGTGAGCATCCGCATTGCCACATCGTTTTCAATCGAGTGGATAATGACGGTAAGACGATTAGCGACAAGAACGACTTCCGCAGAAATGAAAAGGCGTGCAAGATGCTGACGGCAAAATACCGATTGCACTTTGCCAACGGCAAAGACCATATCAAGGAGGAACGCTTGCGCCCATACGACCGGGCAAAGCATGAGATATACAAGGCGTTGAAAGAGGAATTGCCCAAAGTTCAAAGTTGGGATGAACTGAAAGAAGCCCTTGCTGACCGCGACATTGATATGAAATTCAAAGTCAGTCGGACTACACGGGAAATACAGGGAGTCAAGTTTGAGTATGACGGCTTTTCTTTCTCCGGTTCAAAGGTCAGCCGTGAGTTCAGCTATTTGAATATAGACAACCGATTGGAGCAGAATGCTTGTGCATCTTCATTTGAATACCATAAACAAAGATTCACGCATAAAGATGAAGAGGCGCAGCAAAGCGTTTCCCATTCCGACAATGGCTCAAGCATCGGTTTTGGCCTGTTGAATGGCTGTTCATCATACGATGCTACTGCCGCAGAAGAAGCAGAGTTCAATTGCCTGATGAAAAAGAAAAAGGCTAAGCGCAAGCGAGGCTTTCGTTTATAATCCACTATTTATTAACTTTTTAAATTCAAACAATTATGGAACAAAAAGATTTGATTCTTGATTTCAATCTCTATCTGTGTGAGAAGTTTGGCTACAGAAACAGTTGTAGCGTGATGCAAAATGCCAATGGCTTTTGTGTGGACATCCGTGAGCGTGATTTGGACTGCTACATCCGCTTCTGGGAGTACAGCAACGGAAGAGGCAACTTCCCCGACTGGAGCATCATCATTGTGCGCAGTAACTTCAAGAAGAACCAAGCCGAAAGCCTGAAAGACTTGGCTCGCTTCTTCAAGGAGTACATGCCTCGCTACGGTTACAAATACCTCTGCACCGAAGGTGATGACTACAAGTATTATCAGACACTCGGTTTGAAACTTATCCATCAAGACCTGTTCGGACAGGAAAACTATGGATTGGCGATGAAGGATTTGAATGTCTGATACTTGATTTAGGGTTAAGGAGGGGGATTTTCCCTCTCCTTAATTTTTATCGATATGCTCCATTATGAAAATAAGTCATTCGGATATGACTTTACTTTCCCAACGCTTTAAAGACTTTCGCTATGCAACGTTTTTTCTGTTCCATATTGGGATGCACATAAAGATTTAGGGTGGTACTGATGTTGGAATGCCCCAATAGTACACTTACTGTTTTGTAATCGCAGTTGCTTTCTATGCAACGAGTGGCAAAGCTGTGCCGGAGACCGTGGTATTTCAACTTGGGAATGCCAAGTTGCTCCATCAAGCGTTTGTAGTAGTTGCGGTAGGTTCTTGGTTCAGTGGGAGAAGGCTCATTGGTCAGCACATAGTAATCAGAATTGACTATCTTCTTCAGTGGCTTGACCATTGAAATCAGTTCCTTACTCATAGGAATCTCTCGACAAGAGTTTTTGGTTTTGGGAGTATTGATGACAAGCTCGGTGTGCTTTTTATCACCCTCAATCACATAAATGCGTTCAATGGTTCGCTGTACACTGATGGTTCCGGCTTCTATGTCTATGTCGCTCCATCGTAGCGCACAGACTTCTCCGATGCGCAGCCCGGTACTAAGGCTGATATAAATGCCCAAGTTTCGGAACGTAAAGTTTTGCCGGATATAATCCAGTATTTTCTTGTGGTTTGCTACAGTAAGCACTTCCAACTCCTTGTTTGTTTCAGTAGGCGGGTATTTGATTTCCCATTCGCAATAGCTCATCCATTCGTTTTTTACTCCGAACTTCATCACCATTTTAAGCACGATAAGAATATCCTTTACGGATTTAGCACTCATACCTGCATTGAGCTTTTGTAGTACAAATGTTTGTACGGATTTCTCACTGAGAGTATCTTCATTGCCAAAATATGGCAAGATGTGATTCTCTAAAATCAACATATAGGCTGCTAATGTCGATTGCTTTACATACGGTCGCTTGTCTTCTCGCCAGGCTTCCGCAATTTCTCTAATTTTCTTTTGGGTCATAATCATTTTTATTAGATGTTTATAATTAGAGAAATATAGTCCTCAATGTTCCCCATTTGAGATTCCCAGGTTTTACCGATGAGTGGAACATGCACAAGCTCAACCAACTAGTGGAACGTGTAACAAGAAAGAATAAAGGTGAAGAAAGTAAGATTGCACTCACAATTTCTGCTCAATATGGATTGGTTGATCAAGAAACTTTCTTCAATAATAAAGTGGCGAGTTCGGATTTATCGCATTATTACCTTCTTGTCAAGGGAGATTATGCTTACAATAAAAGTTATTCATCCGGCTATCCATGGGGAGCTGTGAAACGACTAAACTTGTACGAAAAGGGAGCTGTTTCTACGTTGTACATTTGCTTTAGACCCTTTAATACTGTGGATTCTGACTATATCGGTCATTATTTTGAAAGTAAAAAATGGCATAAGGAAGTTTCAGAAATTGCTGTTGAAGGGGCACGTAATCATGGCTTGTTGAATATAAGTGTTAAGGATTTTTTTGAGACTCTCCATTTCGTCCCATCAATTACAGAACAGAAGAAAATCGCAGCATTATTGACCCTCATAGATGAACGCATCGCAACCCAAAACAAAATCATTGACAAACTGAAATCCTTAATTAAAGGACTAAATGACAAGATTCACAAAGATATTAAAGGGGAGATTGTTTGCTTTGCAGATTTAGGTGAAGCCTATGCAGGATTAAGCGGAAAAAGTGGCGATGATTTTGGAACAGGTGAGCCATTCATTACTTATATGAATGTGTATCAAAATACTTACATTTCTGAAATAGATTATGAATTTGTACAAATAGCTCCCAATGAAAGACAAAATTGTGTGCAATACGGTGATGCCTTATTCACGCTCTCATCAGAAACTCCGGAAGAAGTTGGTATGGGAGCGGTATATTTGGGCAACACACAGAAACTATATTTGAACAGTTTCTGCTTTGGCATTCATATTTATGATGAACGTGTGTTGCCTCGATACCTTGCTCACTTCATTTCAAGCACCTCATTCCGTAAAGCCATATATCCATTAGCACAAGGAAGTACACGTTTTAATCTTCAAAGGAATGACTTTATGAAGATGAGGTTTGTGTTACCTACGACAGAAGAACAAGAACGCATAGCTAAAACGTTTGACGCTTTGCATTGTCGTTTGGCAAATGAAATGTCGTTAGTGGAGCAATGCCTTGTATTGAAGCAGTATCTATTAAGTCAAATGTTTATATAAACATTTCCTGAAGCAAATACCATTTCTGCTGTTGAAGATGACTTATGCATTTTTGCTCATTATCCAATTTTCTCTCAGTGAGTTCAAACATACTACAGATTTGTTTTTGAATAGACATTGGTGGTATTTGGAATCTGCTTTTACCTAACGCAGTTTGATTGATACTTGCTTGTGAAACCGCTTTGTTACAAATAGTTTGAAAATGGTTTATTGCCCAATCAGTACAAAGAAGTAAATGCAAAAAACGAGGTCTAACTATGGTTGTATTTGGTATAATTCGCAATAAGTTCATGCCATGATAAAGTCCATAATCTTTGTCAATATAGGCTGTATTTCCTATATACTGAACGCTATTAATATTGCTAAACAGAATATCACCTACGTTTAACTTATAACATTCAGAAATGCACTCAACATAACCAATTCGCTGTGTATCAACACAATGTTTGCTAATAGTTTCTATGCGAGAAACCTTATAAGGTGTTTGATAACCCACCTGTGTTCCTGAATAACCACTTTTTATTTGCGCTAAGTCATCGAGCCTATATAAAATCCAATCATTCTCTGGAGACAGCAATTGCTGACTAAGTCCTTTAATTAAGGATTCTGAATCGGTAATGTCCGCAATTATTGACCAACTCTATTCTGCAATAAAAGGTAACGAATATTCATATAGACAAATCTTTGAAATTGTAAATGAACGAAACAAGCAACTAGAATATTCAAACATTCTTTCAGCAAGCCAAGAAAAGGGAATGGTAAACAGGGAAGATTTGAATTTGGATATTCAATTCGAGCGAAGCAATATCAATACTTATAAAGTAGTGAGGAAAGGCGATTATATAATTCATTTACGTTCATTTCAAGGAGGTTACGCGTTTTCTGAAAAGACTGGCGTATGCAGTCCTGCATACACAATATTGCGCCCGAATGATTTGTTGGAGTTTAGGTATCTGTCATATTATTTTACTTCGCAAAAATTTATCAAATCGCTGATTATTGTTACTTATGGTATTCGAGATGGTCGTTCTATAAATGTTGAAGAGTGGCTTGATATGAAAACGGTAATTCCGCCAAAAGAACAACAATGTCATATAGTAGAAACGATTAGAAATATTGAGAACAAAATCGAAAACGAAGAACTCTATGCGTCCTGTTTATCAAAACAGAAGCAGTATTTGCTCCGTCAATTGTTTATATAAACATTTGACGGAGCAAATACAACTTTTGTGAAATGTATAAACTACAGAGTGATATATTATTTTCCAATAGAGTGTCAACAGATGTAAGTAGCTTTATTCTATTTTCCTTAATAGGTGTGGCAGGAATCGAAAAAGACATACGAAGTATATCATCACCGTTCAAGTTGGCAATAGCCCCATTACCACCTTGCAATGAGTTCCATATATACCTACGGTATTTGTTAGTCTGAAATAGCCATTTTACAACAGCTTCCTTTGAGCGATATATACCACAAAAAGCACCAACAGTTATAGGAGTTGGGCAATCACCGTCGTAAAATGAGGATTTTCCAACTAATGAGGAACTTCCGTTTGCCATACAAATAACAATGTCACCAGCTTGTAACTGTTGCTCTGTTAGTATTTGCTTGTTTACAGACACAATATTATTATGATAATCAAGTGAGTTTCCGTTGACAATATTGTTAGACCGCATAACGAAAATCCCATTGTGCTCAACAACATCATCGCTGCTGTAAGTCAAACCACGAATATATGAGCCAACATCACCCAAACGTATTTTATTGGAATGGTTTTCATTAAATGTTTTTTTAATAATTGCGGACTTTAGTTTTTTCAAATCCTCAATGATTTTGTTTTGGGTAGCGATACGTAGGTCTATTGCTCGCAATAACTTCGCAATCTTTATTTGTTCGTCTTTGGATGGTATTCCTACACGAACTTCATCGAAGTTGCGAACATTTATAGAGAATACCTTTGTACCCTGAGCAATCCGTCTAATCTGCTTATGGAACGAATCTGAGGCAAAAGCATATCCTTTATAACCTATCACGGTCAAATCAGACTTGTCACGTCCATGAATAGTATGCAAACCGGAAACGATTTGTTGCTCATCACAATTTACAATCTCAACTGCTTTAGCAACATCATTCGTATCTTCTGAAGCATCGGCAAAGGCAACATCACCATTTAGAAATAATGTATATGACTTTGGCATTGATTCACTCTTGATATAAGGGAGTAAATCAGAAGAAATATCTACCATAGTCGGCAAACCTTTATGTATTAGCCCATAGTGTAGATTTTTGATTATTCCATTACCATAATCTAATTGTTCCCATGATAAAGAGTTGGTTGAATAAAACTCCAAGAGTTCTGAAACCTTTACTATTTTCCACTCCCCACTAAACTCCGGGAATCTCAAATGGGGAACATTGAGGATTTTATTTTCGTTATTATTTGCCATAATCATTATTCTTTATCAGGGTTAATATCAAATGGCAATAAGTTATCGCCATTATTGAATCGGTCAAAATCAGAGCTAAACAAGCGATCCTGAATGATTCGATACTTCTCAAATTCGCTCTCGGCAAACTCCTTGGCGAACTCTGCCGTTACCTTTCCAGCATCTGGAAGAATTACATCACCACCTGCTTCAAGGATAATATCAATGCGCTTTGCCCAATCTTCCATTGTCATCGGAATATGACGCTTTGCCATACGCTCTGCCATATCCAGTACAGAGTTGACCAAACGCCCCATATCTTCCAATTCGATACCTTTCAGATAGTTTTTTGCTATACTTACATCGGTCTTGACAATTTTTCCGTTGGGAGCTTTCTCCCATGTGGTCAATCCCATGTGTTCTTTTTCGGCATCGGCTCTGCTAACGATTAGTTCTGCCGCAGTCTGACCATGTACGGCATAGTGCATTTTGTTTTGAACTTTCTTAAAAAACAATCGTGTGGTAGGTGCATCACGGTTGTAGTCAATAGCTGTGGCATAAATATCTGTGAGCTTCTGGTAGAAACGGCGTTCACTCAGCCGAATCTCACGAATTTCAGCCAACAAATGTTCGAAATAGTCCTCACCAATGAATGAGCCATTTTCCATACGCTTCTTGTCTATCACATAGCCACGGATAGAGAACTGGCGGATGATAGAAGTACACCACTGACGGAATTGGGTAGCGCGGATGCTGTTTACACGATACCCAACAGAAATAATGACATCAAGATTGTAAAACAAAGTTTTACGATTCACTTGCCGTTTGCCTTCTGTTTGAACTACCGAGAAAAACTCGGTAGTTGATTCCTTTTGTAGCTCACCACTGGCGTAGATATTTTTTAGATGCAATCCAATATTGTCAGTTGAGCAGTCAAACAGAGTGGCCATTGCTTTTTGAGTACACCAAATGGTCTCATTCTGATACATCACTTGTATGCCCTCTTCTTTACCTTCAATAGCGAAGATAAGGAACTCAGCCGTACTGTTCCGTATTTCAAATCGCTTTGCCATTGCCTCTAATTTTAGTCAACTAACCCTAATTCTTTCAGATAGCCTTCGATTTCTTTATCAAGATTGGCTCGTTTGGCTTCGAGTTCTTTAATCTCCGCCATTACAGCTTTGATGTCGATAGGTTCTTCTTCCTCAAAGGTATCGACATAACGAGGGATATTCAGATTATAGTCATTGTCTGCTATCTCTTGCAGTGTAGCAAGGTGGCTGTACTTCTCGATTTCCTTACGGTCACGATAGGTGTCAACTATCTTTTTGATGTGTTCGGGTCGAAGTTTATTTTGAGTTTTTACCTTTTCAAACTCCTTGCTGGCATCAATAAAGAGGATATTGTCATCTTCCTTACGGCATTTTTTGAGTACCAAAACACAGGTCGGTATAGACGTTCCATAGAAGATGTTAGCAGGCAGACCAATGATTGCGTCCACATAATTTTTCTTCTCAATGAGGAAGCGGCGGATTACACCTTCGGCATTACCACGGAATAAAACACCGTGAGGAGCTACACAAGCCATCGTGCCACCATCGGAAAGGTGGTATATCATGTGAAGGATGAAAGCGTAATCGGCTGTCTTGCGTGGGGCTAAACGCCCGGCTTTGCTGAAACGGTCATCAGTATTGAATTTGTCAGCTGCACTCCATTCGGCAGAGAAAGGAGGATTGGCAACTACTGCATCAAATTGGGTATCGCCAAAGGCATCTGCCTCCAGTGTATCACCATTTTCAATTTTGAAATCACTGAATTTGATGCCATGCAGCAACATATTCATGCGAGCCAAGTTATAAGTAGTCGGATTCTTTTCCTGACCGTAAATTTCTACAGCGTTACCGATGTGTGCTGCACGGAGTAGTAGAGAGCCTGAGCCACAAGTCGGGTCATAGACATTGCGCAGACGCTCATGGCCGATAGTTACAATCTCAGCCAATATACGGCTTACCTCTTGCGGAGTATAAAATTCTCCGGCTTTTTTACCTGCTCCGGCTGCAAATTGACTAATCATATACTCGTAGGCATCGCCTAAGATGTCGATTTCCTTTGAGGCTTCCACGCCAAACTTGATTTCGTCAAGAGCCAACAATACGTTGCTTATCAGTGTATTTTTGTCGTCTGCTGTTTTTCCTAATTTGGGTGAAGCAAGGTCTATATCGGAGAATAATCCGCCAAAATCCTCTTCACTGTCACGTCCGAGGGTGCTATCCTCAATACGTTTAAGTGAACGCTCCAACATCGGGAGGATGTTCTCTTTCTTCTTGATACTTTCGATGACAGACGAAAACAGGTATTGAGGTTCGATGAAGTAGCCGATTTCTGAAAGGCAAAGGTCTTTTACCTCTTCTTGCAATTCTGCGGTATCTTCGTCATCCATGTTCCATAGCTCATTGAAACTAACTTCGTCATCTTCCAATTCACCATTTACAAAATTTTCTATCTTTTCAGACAGATACTTATAGAATATAAAGCCCAGTGTGAAGTACATGAAATCGCTTGCCGACATATTGCCACGCAAACGGTTAGCCACTTCCCAAAGCTGGTCACGGAGTTTTTGTTGTAATTCTTCGCTCATATTATTTTTATTTTTTTAGTCCCAACTAAATGTGCGGATAATCGAACGCAATCGGTCAACAATCCTTTTTAATGTCTTGTTTCTTTTTATCAATCCCAGATGTTTCTCTTTCAGCGCATCCTTTATGATGTCTGTTTGCTCTTTCTGTACATAATCGTATTCTGACAAATAATGATTCAGCACTTCGGGAGCAATATCTTCCTCTTGCGCTAATGTATGAATAGCTTCGGTACGCTTCTTGGTAATGTAGTTGTTCAGCCGCTCTTCCAATTCGGAAGTACCATCAGCCTTTTGTTTCCCGGCCATGAAATTATCGCGGTCATCATCCACATTTTCTTGAATAAATCCGTCTATCAGTTTGGCTTTGCTTCGCAGTTCGGCATCCTTAATCATCGTGTCAATAATGGACTGACGGCGTTCGGCATAATCTGTACTATATGGGTCAAGATTTGCTATGAGTTCAAGGATATATGCCACATTGATAATGTCGCTATGCAGAAGCTCCAAACAAAAATCGATGTCTTCCAAACTTCCATCCGCATCCTCCCCACCTTGTTCGTCATTTGATGCAGGCGTGGCAGATGACTGTGGTTTTGGAATCACATTGTCATATATATCAAGGTATTTGCTTCGGAAATCCATATATTGCTGTTCCGTCATACCCAAATCATCCGCACTTTCATCGTAATCTTCGTAAATTTGAATTTCTGCGTGTTTGCGAATAATATCACGGAACGCCAACACGAAATCCTTTTTATCCGTTTCACATTGCAAAAGGTCGATGCTTGAAGTGGTGGGATATTTTTGTAAGAAATCCTTAGTAAGCTGTTGATATTCTGTCTTTACTTCCTCAAATGGCGGACGAACAATTTCCTCTGGGTTGTTGCTGTTGCTGAATAGACGAATGGCTGTATCAACATTGCTTTTCAAATCACGGAAGCAGATTATTTTACCAAAGCGTTTCTTTTCATTAAGCACACGGTTGGTACGACTGAACGCCTGTATCAAGCCATGATACTCCATATTTTTATCCACATACAACGTGTTTAGCTTCTTGGAGTCAAACCCGGTAAGGAACATACCCACCACCAGACAGAGGTCAAGTGGCTTCATGTCGGCACGCTTCTTCTTCATACGGAGATTGATGTCATCATAGTAGGCACGAAAATTTTCAGTAGAGAACGAAGTACCGAACATCTCGTTATAATCGTCCATGATAGCTTGCAACTCGTCAGCTTCACCAACACTTTCACTTACATAGTTCCCTGAGTTCATTCCGGTAAGCTCATCATCCTGACTGCTGTTGGCTGCATATGTGAACACAGCCCCAATGCGGATTTTCGGATTGAGTTCTTTGAATATTTTGTAATAGTGTATCAGCATAGGAACTGACTGGACGGCAAACAAAGCATCAAACTCCCCGTCGAATGTGGACTTATTGAAGTTATTGAGGATAAACTTGGCTATTTCCGTCATGCGGTTTTCACTTCCGTTTCCAACCTGTTCGTTACCATGATAGTATTCCACAAGGAAACCCAATACATTTTCATCGGCAATGGCATCCTTTATCAGATAACGGTGAAGACAATTACCAAATATTTCTTTGGTTGTATGCCCATCTACCGCATTTTCCGTAAATATGGGTGTGCCGGTAAAACCGAATACCTGCGCATTCACAAAGAACTTCATGATGTTCTTATGGCTGTCACCAAAGTGACTGCGGTGGCATTCGTCAAAAATCATCACGATACGAGAGCTGCGGATTTCGTCAATCTTCGTGCTGTACCATGTTTTGCTGACGGCTGTATTGAGTTTCTGTATCGTGGTGATGATAATTTTGGAATTGCTTTGGAGACGTTTAACCAACTCATCGGTATTGTCTGTGCTATCCACAGCACCGGGTTCAAACGCTTCATATTCCGATTGCGTTTGCGTGTCAAGGTCATGCCTGTCTACCACAAACATCACCTTATCCACATCGTCCAATTCTGAAACCAGTTGGGCTGCCTTGAATGAAGTTAACGTTTTTCCGGCTCCTGTAGTATGCCATATATAACCGTTGTCATTGGAGTTCACCACACGGTCGAGGATTTTTTCCACGGCATAGAACTGGTAGGGGCGAAGCACCATCAGGCATTTGTCTCCTTCATGAAGCACGATGTATTTGCTAATCATCTTGCCCAACGTGCATTTATCAAAGAAGAATGCGGCAAATTTGTCAAGTTCGTTAAACGGCACATTTCCTGCATCCGTCCAGTTGAACGTGAACTTATAACCGCTATTAGGATTATTGGCAAAATAACGGGTGTTCACACCATTGGATATGACAAATAGTTGAATATAGTCAAACAAACCATGAAATGAAGTCTTATGGTAACGCTGTATCTGATTGTAAGCCTGTTTAAGCTCGATACCACGTCTTTTGAGTTCTATCTGCACCAAGGGCAAACCATTGACAAGAATTGTTACATCATAACGACATTTTTTGCGACCTTCCACCGTGATTTGATTGGAAACCTGAAACTCATTCTGACACCAATGCTGGCGGTTGAGAAATTCTACCCAAATACGTTGTCCGTTTTCTGTTTCCAAAGGAAAAAGGTCACGAAGTTTTTTGGCTTTCTCAAATCGTGTTCCTCCTTCAAGATATATCTGTATCTTTTCAAATTCAGCTTCGGTAAACTCAGTACGACCTAATTCCGCCAACTGCTTTTTATTATGGATTTCCAGTTGACGTTTGAAATTAGACATAAGATTTCCCTCTTCCACAATTTGAACATACTCGTAGTTCATTTTGCGGAGAGTGGCGATAAGTCCATTCTCTAAAGCAGCTTCGCTTTGTATTGCCATATCCTTGCCTTATTAAATTGTTTTTCTTAAGTAGTTAGCATATTGGCATCCAATGTTTTTCTAATTTTCATAGATTACAACTGAAACCAAAACCATCAGACCTATTAATTCTATTGCTGTCTCTCTTTTTTATCAGTTATCAAATCTTTCAAATCAACCTGTAGAATCTCAGCAATCCGCTGAAGCGTTTCCAAATTCGGTTGAATCCTGTTACACGCATAAGCATTTACCATACTGAAACTCTTGTCAAGTTTCTTAGCCAACCATGTTTGAGATATACCTTTTTCAGATAATACAGCCTTTATTCTATTCAGTTTCATTCTTTGATTCGATTTTATAGTGCAAATATAGCGAATTATATTCGATAATTCGATTTATCTCACTATCTTTGTACAAATTAAAATGCGATTTGCATTAATCCTTTTATTGCGTTAAAAACAATTATGATACATCCTATATTAGAGAGATCGTGTGCATACTATTGCGGTGAACTTCGCAACACACATAAGAAACAACGGCGTTATTTGAATCATGACGGAAAAGCCAAACCTTTTTGGGATCTTCCGAAGTGCGCCGTTGCATGTTGTGGACTACAAAATAAAATATATAAAGACTTTTCGAAACCAGTTAGAACCGACACGTATGACAGAGTTCCTATTCTTAAGTCTGAACTTTTAAAGTATGTCCCACCAAAAGGTAAGATAGGAGATATTACTATTTTGCCAAAATGCGGTAATCAAGTCGGTCGATGTGCAGAACCTCATGCTGCAAAACGCTGTATGATAGACGAACCTCATACGACTATACAGGATTTGTGTTTTAGTGCTGCACGAGATATTACAACTGGAGAGCCAATGGCTCCTTGTGCTATTTGCATTGCAGTTTTTCCTACGATTAAATAAGTAAGTAATGCCTTATAATAAAAATTATCTTTTTACACATAATATTGATTGGTATGCATGTATTGACGGCACATGGATATATGCCGCTTCAAGAGGGGGACTACTTCCCGGGGTAGTAAACAACGAATCAATGTTGCCTAAACTTCAAGGCATATGCGCAAACTTACCAGATGTTGTAAACGAAGAAAATATTGTCATTAACCAAGAACTGATCCGTATAAGATACCAGCGAGCTGTTGATTTTTACGAACAGAGATTCAGAGATAATTTGGAAGATAACCACAGTTTTCAGCAGTTTTTACAAGAATATAATATCGAGGTATTCAGTCAACAATTCTCAGAACTATTTGTTGAAATGGCACGCAAAGGATTCTATTCTTTTGTGAGAGTAGATATTGACAACCCATTTTCAAACAAATATAGACTTGTCGCATCCCCCAAGAATGGCACTCCCACACATCTATCTGAAATTATTCGTAAACCATTCAATGCGGCATTTGTAGACGATGAATATAAAGATTATATAAAAAACATTACAATCAAAGGTGAGAATGAGGTTATTTCATTTACATCTAATTTGGATATGCTTTTCTAAAATATTTTTTGCCAGTAAAAACTAACTTACAACTGAATTCTGTTTCCTATTTACACAAAAAAATATAAACAGTGACTTATCTTTCCCAACGGATTGTTAGCCAATTATTACGAACGGATTGAAAAGCTTATTGATTGTGAATGGGGATTTTATGATACATTGCAAGATATTTATTCTGAATATATCCTACACGAAAAATAAGGGACTAAACCTATGCACATAATGCACAGATTTAGTTCCTATTCCTTTAAACTAACTCCATTGATTCCCTAATAATCCGTAGAGTTTCTTTTTTGTACCCCTTACGGTCATATTCCATGCCTCTGCACATCCAACAACTACACGGAGTTCCGGTAGTCTTGTAAACTTGCGCCCATTTCTCTTTAGCCAACTCAAACCAATGAGGATGTTCATAATGACTTCCATCCTCACGGATGATACAATGCCCGTAAGCAGCATAAAGAATCATGCGAGCCTTAAATACACGTGCCATTTGTTGGCGTCTCCAAAATTTGTTTCTTTTGTCCATCGTCTCTTTCTATTAAAGTTAGGATGAACAATGATGTTACTTTTGAAAAACCTAATGTATCCATAATATTGTATATTTATCGTTTTGTAGCATTTGTGGAAAGCCTCTCAACTCGTTCCTTCAACAATTCGCCATACTTTTCCTTTAATTCAGCACTAAGAAAAGAACTTTGAATGACTGCCTCAAACTTAGGCAATAGCTTGATATACTTATTTATCAGTCGTTCTACAATCACATTCTCTATATCCAAAGTGACTGCTGATTTGATAAAATCTTCCCTTTGAAGCTTTTTCTTACGCCCGTTCAAGGTCAATGCCAGTTCTTCATCATCCTTTGGATTGATAATAGCTGCATTCAGCAAATCGTAAGCAGGAGTCAAACGTATCTTATCCGCTGCTTCATACAAAGAGAAATTTTTCAAGTGCATATCGTTATTTCCTGTCAGCCAAGAAAAAAGTACCAGCTCAAAGAAATTGGTAACATCCATTTTAGGCAAAGACGAATACTTCAAAACAGCCTTGCCGATACGCTCATAGCTGCTCTTGTATTTATGCTCCGTTTGCCTTTCCGTCAATTGGCACATATCTTCCATCGCAATCTTCTCTCCGGCAGGAGTCCTGTCAATTCGGCGAGTAAGATAGCACAGCGAATCATCTGCCATTCTCATCAACGTGTGAGGAACCACCTCTATACGTGCAACCTCCGCAAGGTGCATGGTCAAATCCTCTACCTCCGGCATCATTTCATATTGCGAGGTCTGTGGTTTACAGATATAACCTCCCCACAGTCCAACAATGGTCAATCGTTTGCTGCCCTCATGTTCATTCAGATGCAAGGACAATTTAGGCTGGACACCAGTCAAAGAGGTTTGGTCTTGAATAATCTGCAGTGCAAGCTGATCTAATTGCTCTGTCGTATAATCAAGGACAGGCAATGTTGTTGTCCCAAAGAACTTCTTTATACAAGCCGTGTGCATATCCTTTTCCCCCTTTAGGAGAGGACGATAACAATACAGACAATTACACATGGCTCACCTCCTTTTCATCCACAGGAACAACACTTACCGCTCCGATACAATCTTTACAACAGGTCATGAGCAACGACATTCGGTCAAGAATACTGATGTCTGTATTCCGCAATGCAACATCCAACAGCCATCCTTCAGGAATCAAACCATCGAAAAACGGGAATAGTACAGAACTTGTATAAATCGCTTCCTGTAAAGGCAATGTCAGACTGACAGCCTTTGCCGTTTCCGAAGAGAGATATTCCGGCAAATAACGGAACTCATATCCTGCATCGTTTTCAGTCAGAATCCCCGCCAATTGGTCTTTGTAAAATATATGAGCTTGCCTCATTGATTATCTGTTTTAGAAGTTGCAACCATTTCATAATTGAAGAAGTCAAGAAGCTGATTCACCTTATCAAGACGCAGCGTTTCCTTTCCCTGTTCGAGGTCTCGCACAAAGCGCAATCCTACCCCCGACTTCAACGAAAGTTCTTCTTGCGTCAGGTTATACTGCTTTCGCAACATCTTGACCGTAGTAGAGAGATTATTCATAAGCATCCTACTTTATACCTTTTCGGGTACAAAGTTAATATAAATATCTCACATTATACCACAAAGGGTATAATTTATTTTATTATCAGCATTATTATATCAGATAAGGTATAATATAGTAAGATTCAAAACCACAAATTAAAGTACACAAGCACTGCTCTACACTTTTTCAAGCGAATAATCCAGTTTCACTACACTTTTTCCAACGAATCAAATATTTCATTGCACCAGACTAATAAAAATCCCACCGCAAACCGCAGAAATTCCAAGAAAAACACTACTTTTGTATTCAACAAGCGTTCTGTAACATCCATGCGGAAATTCCCTATCGTTCAATACGTTGTATCTGATAACGGATATTCCTCAAAAGGGCTGAAAGAAAGTGGTACAACACGTATATGCAAAACCATGAAATACAACGGTTTGTATTTGTCCCTACATTCTGTGTACTTGTAAAAACAGAGGTTGTACCGATTAAAATGAATAGTCACTGATAATCAGTGATGTAAATATGCTGCATCGGCAAGTAAACACTTGACTATCAAATAGTTAAATTGATTACAATCGATTAATATGGCGCTCTTTACGGGCGCCTTTTTTGTTGCTCAAGTATCGTTGATAATCGTTGCTAAGCCTTTTTACGCCATTTTTTGTACCTCCTGTGTACCTCACCACGAAAATCTGAGGATTATCGTGGGCAAGGTCGTGGAGAACTTTTACGCCATTTTACGGGATTTTACGGAGTTATACAAAAATATTGGAGAAATAAGGAGAAATAACATGAGTAGCAACATTGAAATCAGACGAATCTGTGCGTGGTGCAAGCAAGAATTCATTGCGCATAAAACAACTACAACCTGTTGTTCGCACAGATGTGCAAACCTTCTGTATAAACAGAAGAAACGTGAGGCTTCTATTAAGGCTAACAACCAAATTGTCGAAAAAGTCATCAAGGAAAAGCCGATTGAGAAGATCAGAGACAAGCCTATTCTTACTATCACAGAAGCTGCCACATACATTGGAGTAACCCGACCTACTCTTTATGGCTACCTGAAAAGAGGTGAACTAAAAGCCTCCCGACTTGGATATAAATTTCTATTAAAAAAGGAGGATATTGATAACTTATTCAATAAGCCCATAGAATTTAAGGTCCCAGTCAGAGATAAACCTTCCACTAATGATTTCTACACCACAGCTGAAGTTAAGGAAAAGTATGGCGTAAAGGATTCCTGGATATTTCACATCGCTAAGGAACATAATATTCCACGAACCT
>OBJQ01000368.1_pt1 | contig 37293 bp, 36 predicted proteins | sample 1519921 | NCBI WGS metagenome assembly OBJQ01 (sample SAMN04209244, study PRJEB22552) | human gut metagenome | biome: gut; material: feces | host: Homo sapiens | place: USA: Oklahoma
GGGCTTTCTATCGACCAGCCCAAGGCGATCCGCCCCGTGAAAAAGAAGGACTTCTGATTTTTGTGCAAAAGGGAGAAAATTTTACATGGTGCTAGCACCATGTAAGTTAAAACAGATAAGGGAAATGATAATATGGCAGTTTGCAGTTATATGTGGATTGCCATATTTTTGTGGAAAAATGGGCGCTTATGTGGTAATATATAGGGGCAAAGATAAAGACACAACGCAAGGCAACCTTGCAGAACTGGTAGGTAGTCCAGTCGCACCGATTTGGTGTAAGTAGCCCTCCCTCCTTAGGGTCGTCCGTTCTTTGTTCATTACAATCATTTTAAGGAGGAATTGTCATGGACAAAGTTTCGGGCAGACTGACAGTATTTTTTGAGGAACCATTTTGGGTAGGCGTTTTTGAACGCATATCAGAGGGCAAATTATCTGTATGCAAGGTTACATTTGGCTCAGAACCAAAAGACTATGATATGTAGTTGAGGAGGGGGAAGAATGCTATCCCTAAGCCGCATAATCAATCAACAGTGCCGGATAGTAGCGGGACGCTGGAGTCTGACAGTTGATAGCAGAATTTTTCGGCGCCCGATTTTATGACCACGCATTTTCAACTGTGAAGACATCTGTCGGGCACCCCAGGCTGGATTATCCGTATGTAAACGGTCTATGAGCGCTTTGCAGTCTAATTCCTCATGAGATACGGGTGTCCCGCTGTAATACACGCTAGTGCGGTTGATATCAAGAAGAGCAGCCCCTGTTTTGACAGGGAGTTCTTTACCGAAAGGTTTCGGACTACATTTACTCTCATAGTCAGGTCCAAGCGTTTCTTCAGATTTTTTTCAACCAATCCACCTGCATGGTAAGTTGCCAACTTTTTTGGCATATTCTGCTTTTTCGTCTTAAATTACGATACCATTAATGGAATGCCGGATATAAGACATTTTTGGAAGAACACAGGAGAAAAAAATTACTATTAAGGGCATTGGAAGTTTTAAAGCATAACTGATAAAAATACTTTTGGAAAGGACGGTAAAATAGTGGCGAATTTAAGACTGAAGAAGAGCATTTTGGAGGTGGTGGATAATCAGTTAAAAGCAAACGATCCTCCATGCACGAAGAATACATATGACAAACTGTTGGATGCCGGGTATTCAAAGTCAGAAGCAAAGGATAAAATCGGAGCAGTTGTACTTACAGAAATTTATGATATTTTGAAAAAGGGACAGGCTTTTGATGAAGAAAAGTATAAAAGCAGCCTTGAGGAGATGTTAAGGCAAAGTATTGATTATGAGGACGATCATCACATAAGAACGGAATGGGATAAGTGGGATGAGTTGGTTCAAAAAGGATATGAATCTTTTGAAGAACAAAAGGCAGCAGAAGGCCTGTGTTTTTGGCAGGAAGCGTGGGATATTTTTGAATCTGTTATGAAACAGGTTCCGGAAACAGAGACACTTTATGGTCTGATGGAGTCACAGGATTATGTATATCCGATTGACGGCTGGCTTCAGGACTATGAGATGGAACTGGGAAATGCAGGAAAATATGGGGAAAGAATTGCGTTCTGCCAAAAGATATTGGAGATGTTTGATTGGCAAGACGAAGACGACAGCTGTTTTCGGTGCGGCATTGGCGAATCCCTTTTTCGGGAAGGAAAAACAGCGGAGGCATATGAATATTATGAAAATTGGCTGATGGATGACTCGCAAAACGTAAATGGAACCAATAGCTTTAGCTGGATTCTTTTTGAAAATGGAGATGCAGAGAAAGCGTATGAAGTGGTAAGAAAAGTGACATGGGGTGTTTCGTGTTACGTGGATAATTCGATTCTCTTTATGCGTGCGCGGCAATTAGCCGATTATGTCGGAAAAGAAAACGAAAGCAAATGGTATCAGCAGCAGTTAGACACATTCGAGAACTCGATTAAAAAATGGGAAATGGATGAAGATGAAATTTTTGATGAATTTACGGCACCAAAACAGATTCCGGTTGTAAAAGAGAAAAAAATATATCCAAATGATCCCTGTCCATGTGGAAGTGGCAAAAAGTATAAGAAATGTTGCGGAAAACAGTAGCGACTATCGTTACGGTTAAATATGCGGATGTTTATCATAAAAAAGTGAACGCAAATTTCTCAAATCAGAGTCATAATATACACATGGATTGGTAAACCATTTTCTCATTATTCTTTGATTGGTAGTACCGGTTTGCAAAGGAGGGTGCAAGCCACCGGAACATAACAATAAAGAAAAATAGTGTGAGGAATACGAGTAATATCTATACGGAGTGGTATATATAATTATAGAAAAACAAGATTAAAACAAAAAACTTTGCGAGTTCGAATAGGATTTTGCAAAAATAAGCCTAGTATTTATGCGGATTCCAAACAAAATCCGTTAAGTTTTGGCAACGATTTGGCAACAATCCGAACAGCAACTGAGTGGATCATGCACCGATTAAGCTCGCTTAAAGAGGGGCAATGATACACGAAGTTATTTCTGGCTGATTTCTCCGGATTCCAGTTTTGCAGCCATTTGCTGCCATGCAAGAAAAGGTGTGAACAGATGCTGATATTTCTTGTGTTCCCGGTCAAGGCGGAGAGAGAGTTCTCCTTCGATTTCTCCGATTTTGATTCCATACATATCTTCCAGTGCAAAGAGGGTGTGCATAAGACCAAGATAGGAGTCAATGTCCGGAACATTGATTGCTCTTGGGCTGATATCGAAGATCTGTGCCATTTTTTTGATCAGGTCAGCTTTGGGAGTTCTGGCTTCTGTTTCATACTGTGCCACACGAACATCCGAAGTCTTTCCGAGGAACCCCAAAAGCTCGCCAAGCTCAACGGGGAGCATGGGAAAAGAGGTTCCGAAGGAAATGAAGTTCTGGACAAAGGAACAATATCTGAAACATGCTTAGACTATGATGGGCAAGCCCAGATCTTATTACGCTTTTGAAATGCTGTACTGGACCGGAATCCGGGATGGCGAGCTGCTTGCCCTCACACCAGAGGATTTCGATTTTGAAAAACAGACGGTGCGGATTAATAAAACGTAAAATGGAAAGGGGATGCAAAGAGACAGGAGTATTTATTTGCAACTGAAAGTCGAATATATCCTACTGCAACAGGGGCAGAAGATTTCAGTCCTTCTGTATATTGATGTTTCCTGCTTTTTCGTGCCATGAAAATACCCCTTTCAATAGAAAAGGCTACGGCAAAAACCGTAGCCACTGGCAATATCATACCATATGTCATTTTCCGCTTCCACGAGGGAATATCCATTTGTCGCTTCCACGAGCTTAGTCACCCGTATGTCAAGCACACGACAAAAAATATAATTCTGAAAAGTAGAAAACCCAAACTATCAGAGAATTGACCTAATAATCTGGGTTTTCTGCTTTTGTAATTGACGTAGAGCAGATCATAAATGGCTAGATACCTTAAATTCGCTATTTTTATTTAAAGTTCTTGATAATCCCACAAGGCTGTAGAAAATCTAGATAGTGTAGTTTTTGTTTTAGGAACCGAAACCACCAAAAGTTTTCGAGGACGCGTCATTGCAACATATGCTATGCGAATAAGCTCTGTGTTCAGATTTCCACTATTAAGCACCGTAGGAGTTAATGTATTTGCGCCTCTCGTACTATCAACAATTAGCAAAGTTGCGTCAAAAGTCTCGCCTTTTACGCCGTGTACAGAAGAAAGTGTATAATTGGTTTCTGCTCGTTTTTCAAAGTACTCTATTATCCTATGCTCTTTAAAATCTGGTTGTTTTTTATCCCTAGACTTTATCTTGATTATATCTGGGGCGCATTTACTATCATATGGTTTTATTGTGCCGGAATCTATTTGGTGGGAAATGCTCACAGTCATTTGGTCTTTCCAATCCACTAGAGTAAGAGTGGGATGTGGTAATACTTTTAGCAGATTGATAATTTTATTTTTCCAAAGAGTTGGTGTAAATCTTTCTTCAGATATAGCAGTAATTTCATTACGAGATAGCCCAATAGGGTTACCAATTTCAATTTCATAGAGTACTTTTTCGCAAATTCGATATGCCTCTTTTCGATCTGAGCAATGCCATAAGTATGAGGCTTTGGCTAGCAATTCCGTTTCGGGCGTTTTCCACGCATCAGAAATAATGTCAGAATGGATTTTCCCTCGTGTTAAGATCGCAACATTTTGTGGAGAAATGGTAATGCTGTTTTTACAGCATATTTTTAAAAACATCTCTATAATATCGTCTTTGCTTTTTCCTTTAGAAACTTGTAGAAGCACTGGTTTACTAGCAAAAGCTGCATTTTCTCCTTTTGCAAGAGCTGGTGATTTTCCAGGTTCAGAAAGGATACTCGAAAACGGTTGAACTGCATTGCAAATTAATTGTGAGCTGCGGAAATTATATGTTAAATACATACAATGCCAATTTGCATCGCTCATTTTCTTGAGAAAGTATTCAGGAGTAGCATCTCGCCATTCATACAATGATTGATCTGGATCTCCTACCAGTATCATTGTCTGAACGCCAGCCTGTGCAAGACACTCTAATATCTCCATTTGTTCACAGGATGTGTCTTGTGCTTCGTCAACAATAATGACCGGAAATCGATAGGCAACCTCTTTGGCAATTTGCGGATATTTCTTCATTAACAGCAAAGAAAGTGCTGGAGCCTCGCGTTGGAACACCATCCCACGTTTTAGCAAACTTCTTTTGTAGAGGACGCAAGGTTTGGGAGAAACATCACAATCAATAATTTTTCCTTCTTTTAAGAGCTTTGTCGTTGACCAGTGAAACCATTCTGGGTGTTGTGTACACATTTGTTTATGACAAACTGCATATTTCGATTGAAATGTAAGTTTGCTGAAATTTTCATGCACAATTATTGGACGCGTACGATTCTCTTTTTGCATTAGATAGCCAAACCTAAGAAGAATAAAATTGTTTATGAAGCTATCCAGCGTACCAACAAAATGGGGATACCCGATGTCGCTATACGCATAAGTTGTATCTGATACTTGATTTCGTATCTCGTCACTAGCTACATTTGTAAACGAAAGTGCTGCAACTCCCCGGTGTGGAAAGCACCAATCTTCTAAATATTTAATTATTTTTTTTGCAACGATAAAAGTTTTGCCACTTCCAGGGACTGCGCATAGCACAATACGCCCCTCAGCAGCCAAAAAATCTTGTTGCTCCACGGTTAGTCCCATAGGCGTTATGCTTCCTCCGTTACAGAATATACTGCTTTTTTAATGTAATCTGGAACAATAAACGGTTTAGTAATGGCGCAAATATCAGAGCTTTCAGGACGTGGCCATAGCATAGTGGTTAATTCTCTTTTTAATCGACGAGCAAGGTTTTGTGCTATTTCGCCTTTATATTTAGATCGATCTCGAATATACAACCACAGACACGCGGCCTTTTCTTCATCAGTATGAAGCTTCGCAAGAACAGAGGCTAGTCTCTTACCAGCTACAGGCTGAGCCTGAATAATTGCCTCAAGAAGATAAGGAATATTTTCCGGATAAGCAGCAAGTTCGTACTCGAAAGTTTTTCGGGCTCCAAAAATATTTACGTGCGCTGTTTGACATAAGGCATCAATACTTTGAAAACGTTCAGAGGGCGTAGTTGATTTGAGTTTCAAAACAATGGAATCAATATCGTCTGTGTCATAATCAATGTCTTTCACAATATAGGTTTCTTTATCTTCTTTGTTAGTACACCTGTCATCATCGGTAATAATGGTTGCTTTAATAGTTACTTGGTGAGTATCATTTGCATAACATAACAGATTTGCAAAGGGTTTAAAAGAAACACCATCTACATTGATAACCTCAACTGCGTATTTATCTAGGGGACGATTTAAATATTCAGCAAAGATTGGGAGTAATAGCGCCTCGCTAATTCCCTCTACAAACAAAATTCCTTTTGCAAAAAGCATTTGAGATTTTGTAACATCAAGATACCGTTCAAGATTATCTCTATCATCTTCATCAATATTACTTTGTGACAGAGAAAGACAATTTACTCGATGTTTTTGCTCATAAAGAAGCACAAGTTTATCTATCCCAATACGCGAAACCAATGTGGGAGAGTGCGATGTATATATTACCTGAAAACTTTCACGGTTTGAGTTTTTATCAAAAAAGCCATGTACTAATTCCTGTAATTGTGGGTGCAGATGGGCTTCTGGTTCTTCGACCAATAAAAGGTTGAATAATGCAGTGTCTGCGCTTGTTTTCATGTCTCCTAATACAGTGGACATAAACAAAATATTATTATAACCTAAGCCGTTTTGAAAAAGCTCAAAAGAATTTAATGATAATGTGTCTAATAGCATTACAACAGCAGCTGGGAGATCCTTTTTCAGTTGTCTTAGTGCCAAGATGTCAAGATATGCTCCCGTCTCGTCTTCTGAAGTGTTTTTCGTCCATTCTTCTTCAGAATATGAATCCTTGAGCATCTGAAATTCCGAATGATCTTTTCGTAAGTACACCCAACGGGGCTTGATCCATGCTCTTAAGGCTCCTGCAATGGCCTCAAAACGCGGCTCTACTAAGCCAAGTTCTATACTTTGCTTTAAAACATCCTGTTCAATCGTTGAAAGGTTATCGTTGACTATGTGCCCCACTCGAATTAAAGAATCCCTTTTTAAAATTTCACTGTTTGCCATGCGCAAAACATTTATGATTTCTTCCTTCGCTTCGTCTGTATTTGTGGCAGTACTAAATAGCGAGGCTAACTTACTTGACCGAGAAGGACGCATCTCAGTTTCGGCATCTCTTAATGCGCCAAGAAACACTAACTGAATTGCTTCAAAAATATCAGCAGAAACGGGATTACCTTCAACAGGGCCTCCCCAAATATTATAGCGAATTTTTTCCTTTCCCTCAGGAGTTTTTATCGTATAATACCGAATATGAAATTCTCCTTTGGATGGATTCTCAGGGTCCCAAATCTCAAAAAAATCCGGTGATATTTCATCAAAATAAACACTAATAAACGCTTCATCAGAACGAACGCCATCATTACGGACATGAAAGTCCGATAAGTTGAAATATATGTCTTTTTTATATGGTACTGTGGAAAATGCGATTCGCATTGCATCAATTATCGCTGTTTTACCACAATTATTTTCGCTAATAATAGCATTAACGCCCTTTTTAAAAAAAGCTGTTATGCCTATTTCATCGAATATTCTAAAATTTCTAATTGTTATCTTAGATATGTACATTGCTTCACCCCCTTTACATATTGTACCACTTATTACTTATCTATAAAAGCGCCGAAAAGCAGAAAACCCAAGCCACCAAGATGAATTTGATAGCCTGGGTTTTCTGTTTTTGCATTTTCAATTATTCAAAGAGGTCATGAACCTTGTAAACAATCTCAATGCGATTATCGGGGAATACATACACCTTTTCAATCAGAAGCTCAGTCAGCTCCGAAGTCAGCACATCGGCTTCAGCAATTGAGTGTGCAATCTCTTGTCGGCTGCTTTGGCGGGACTGTTCTTCACGCTTCAGCTTTGCCTGGGCGGTGACAGTTGCATAAGCGTTTTTGACCTTTAGAATCTCTGCGTCATAAACAGCTTTCTCGGATTTGTAGGTATTCAACTCAATCCGACCCAAGAGATACTGTTCAAAGAGGGCTTGCTTCTGATCCTTCAGAGCTTCCAGCTGCTTCTCATACTCGGAGCATTTGGCAGCGGTGGCTTCCAGGTGAATGGTGCCGTCCTCATGCACGGGCAGCAGGATTTCCAGCTGCTTTTTCAAAGTGAGGAGAACCGCTTCTTCAAGAGCGGCAGCATCTGCCCGCACATCACGGCAACTGCTGTTCACATCGGCAGTAGAGTGGCGGCACATATAAAACGGTTTCTTTTGTGTGATGCGGGAGAGCGTGTGATCGCAGCAGCCACAATAGACTTTACCTTTCAATGGGTAATCCCTGGTTTTCCTGGTAGGCAAGGAAAACCGTCGCTGTACAGCTTGAACCTGCTCAAACAGCTCTTTGTCAATGATTGCCGGGTGATGGTCGGGAATAATGAACCACTTGTCACGGTCTTTCAAGCGGCTCCGTGTGCCCCCCACTTCAATAACGGCGCGCCGCCCGATGACATAGGAGCCGATATAGCGTTCATCCTCCAGAATGCGGAGAACCGTAGAACCACTCCAGCGTCCACGGGTACGGGAAACATCATGGTACTGTTGACCGTGGGCTGCTTTATATTCACCGGGGGTTGGAATGTCTCGCTTGAACAATTCTCTGGTGATTGCCGCCGCGCCAATGCCTGTTGCGGCAAGTTGGAAAATGAGTTGCACCACCGCAGCGGTTTCCGGGTTCGGCTCCATTCTGCCATCGGTGCTTTTGCGATACCCATAAGGGCAAACCTTGCTCTGGTATTCACCACGCTGCATTTTGGCGTACTTGGCGCTTTTCGTCTTGATGGACATATCCCGGCTGTAATACTCGCTGATAAGATACTTGAAAGCCACATCCATGCCCCCGGTATCGCCCTTATGCTTGTCGCTGTCAAAATCATCATTGATCGAGATGAACCGCGTGTGAAACAGTGGGAACACACGCTCAATGAAGTATCCAGTCTCAATGCTGTTTCGTCCAAACCGGGAAAAGTCTTTTACGATGATGCAGTCAATCTTATTTGCCCGCACCAGCTCGATCAATTCCTGAACTTTGGGACGCTCGAAGTTTGTCCCGCTATACCCGTTGTCGATAAACTCCAGGACCTCCGCATTGACGGACTCCGGCATGGAAGAAACAAACTCATTCAGCGCAAGGTGCTGGTTCTCAATGCTCATGCTGTCGTATTTGTAATCCTCCAGGGAAAGGCGGATATAAAGGGCAATCACATATTTCTGCACTGGCTCAACACCTCCTTGCAATGCTCAAATTCACTCTGGAAACGGAAATGAACAGTGATCCTTTTTTCTCTTGAAACCTCTACACGGTCAATCAGGCGGTCAATCAGAGCTGCCGTTAGCTGGCGATCTTCCTTGATGTGCTGTGCATCCTGAGACAGCATTTTATACTGCTCCAGCTGCTTGGCGATGATTGTAAGTCCTGCTTTCAGCTGTTCGATTTCCTTACTGTTTGTTTCGATTTTGGCTTCGTATTTCTCTTTCAAAGTAAAATACTCGTCTTTTGACAGATGGTTCTGGATCAGGCCCTCATACAATCCGCGCTGGTAGGTACGCAGCTGTTGAATTTCCTGTTTCCGGCTGGAGATTTTATCCTGTATGTTTTTCTGCTCCTCGGCTTCTTGTGAAAGGTTTTCCAAACCGAGAGAGTATTGCCCTAATGTGGTATCAAGCTGTTCCTGTATCATATCGGCCAGAGCATCCAGCAGTTCTTTTTCAAAGATAAAGACACCGGGACAGATGCCCTTTTTGATGCGGTTATTGCTGATACAGTGGTAGACATACACCTCCGGCGTCTTTTTACGAACGCATTTTTGCCGGTGAAGGCTGTGTCCGCAGTGGGCACAGAAGATTTTTCCTTTCAGAAGATTTGGGGACCAGGAATGTATGTCCCTGTCTTTGGCCTGCTGTGCGGCCTGGTCCAATGCTTTTTGAACGGCATCAAATAGTTCCCGGCTGACAATAGCTTCATGTGTGCCACGTACAGTCGTCCATTCATCGGCGCTGGCTCTGACCTGCTTGTGATCAATGATTTTAGATACTCCTTGCACAAGATCGCCGGTATAAACTTCTGCCCGGAGGATTTTGGAAACGGTGCGGGTTTGCCAATGCCCATTGCCCACCAGATTCTCGTGGGTGATCTCTCCCAAGGTTCTCTTGTAGTGGCTGGGAGCGAGATACCCGGCCTCGTTCAGGCGTACCGCGATGGTGTTTAATCCTGCGCCCTCGGCGGCCCATTGAAACATGGTTTTGACTACCTCGGCAGCCACCGGATCAACAATCAGCTGATGGCAGTCATCGGGGGATTTCAAATATCCATAGGGTGTACGTGCACCAACATACTTACCGTCTTTCATAGCCTGCCGCTGCTGGGCTTTGATTTTTCTGGCAATATCCAGCGCATAGGCTTCGTTTATCATGTTCCGCAGCGGGATGACGATACCGTCATGGGCGTTGTCCGGCGAAGCGGAATCATAACGGTCATTCACGGCAATAAACCGGACCTTCTGCATGGGGAAGTAACGCTCGATATAATAGCCGGTGTCGATGACATTTCGCCCCAGGCGGGATAAGTCTTTTACAATGACGCAGTTGATAAGGCCCGATTCAATATCGGAAAGCATCTGTTGGAAACCGGGACGATGGAAGTTCGTACCCGTTGCACCATTGTCAATGTAGGTCTGGACCACAATAATTTCCGGGTTCTGCTCCAGATACCGGGAGACAATCAACTGCTGGGTCTCGATAGACGCAGTGTGGGTATGCTTATCCTCAACGGAAAGCCGCACATAAATCCCGGCGCGGCAAGTGGTATCTATCTCCGGTGCAGGAAGCACCGCTGTTTCTTTTCTGCTTTTTCTTGCCACAAATCATCCCACCTTTCTTTGGCTTGTTTGCTCTGCCAGCTGAATCAGCTGGATCGCTTTCTGGTATTCATCCTGGTATGTGAAAGTGATCTCCAATTCCTTTTTTCCGATCACCCGGATGCTCTGTATCATGTGAACCACAGCCTTGCGGTCCAGGGTTTCCATCGTGGAAAACTGTGTGAAGTGGGAAATCCAGCGGTTCCGTTCGCTCCGGTTCTCCAGGACATCAGCCAGCTTTTCCTTTAAGACCCGGATACTTTCTTTTGCATTTTCTGCAATTCTCGCGTATCTGGCCTTATAATCGGTATATTCCTCTTTGCTGATTGTGCCGGTAATCAGGCTTTCGTACAGACGCGCCTTAAATTCCAGCGCCTGTTCCACCTGCTGCTCATTCGCGGCGATGTGGGAGGCATATTCGTTAGCGAGCGCCTGATTGATGCTACTCTGGTCGATACCGTCCAGAATGGCTTGCAGGCAGCTCACATTGTCAATGTAGCCCTTCAGACTGTCCTTGACGCACTCCACCAGATCGCTTTCCTTGAGCATCACCGGGTTGTCACAGCCATGCTTTTTTCCGGTTGGGCAGTAATAGTAGTGGTATTCCTTGCCTTTGACCCGGTTTGTCTTTCGTGTCATGCGGTTCCCGCAGCAGCCGCAGATCAGGACGCCAGAGAACAGATACACCGTATCTTGCTTGGGAGAAGTCCGGGTATCCAGTCTGCGGATACGCTGGACCAGTTCAAAATCCTGCTTGGGAACCAGCGGCTCATGAGCGTCGGGGACGCGAATCCATTCAGAGGATGGCCGCTGCTCCATCTGCTTGATCTTGTAGTGCGGTGTGCCTTGCTTACCCTGTACCAGGGTGCCGATATAGGTCTCATCCTGTAAAATGCGGATGATTGTTGTGGCGGACCACTTGCAATCCTCTTTGTCGGCATAGCCGTGCTTGGCATAAGGAAAACCATTGTTTTTCTTATAGGCCAGCGGGGAGAGGATGCTCATATTGTTCAGCACGGTGGCAATCCGCAGGGCGCTTGTTCCATCCAGACGCATACGGAAGATGTCCCGGACAACGCGGGAAGCATATGGGTCAGGTACAAGTAGGTTTTTATTTTCTTCGGACTTCATATAGCCGTAAACGGGAAAGGCTCCAACAAAATCTCCGTTACGTCGCTTTATATCCAAAGAGGTACGGGTCTTGATGGAAATATCCCGGCAGTAGGCTTCATTCATAATGTTTTTGACAGATACCGTCAGATCGTCACCGCTGCCTTCCTGGGCGGTGTCGATGTTATCCGTGATGGCAATAAAGCGCACCCCGTAAGCGGGGAATACCCGGCGCAGGTAGCGGCCGGTTTCGATGTACTCTCGTCCCAGGCGGGAGAGGTCCTTTACAATGACGCAGTTGATCTTGCCATCGGTGATGTCCTGCATCATTTCCTTAAACGCCGGACGGTCAAAAATGATACCGCTGTAACCATCGTCGATTTTTTCGGATACGATTTGGATGTCCGGGTTTCGTTCAATGAAGTTCTCAATCAGCTTCCGCTGGTTGGTAACGCTGTCGCTTTCGCTGGAGCGATCATCTGTGTAAGAGAGCCGAATGTAAGCTGTCGCCTGATATTTTGGCATGAAAAAGCACTCCTTTCCTCCCGGAAGCTCCCGCAAGAAAAGAGTGGATTTCGAGGTTTTCAGTTTTCATCCTTTTCCATACACATCGTAGCACGCTTTTGGAAAAAGAGCGAGGATGTCGATTACCTTAAAATCCCTTGCAGGCACTCCTCCAATGTGACCCCGTTGCTGGCAAATGCGGCGTTTACCACAAAATCGCCGCAGCGAAAGCGATATGGGTTTTTGATCTGGCGAAGAAAGGCCGTGATCCGCTCCTCTTTGGGGAGGTCTTTGTCCACTGTGACTTCGCGGATATCAACCAATTCATCGGCTGCCACTTGTGTACTGGTTTGTGTCAATTTGCTCATAAGGATTCTCCTTTCCTTGTTGTGGCTTTCAAAATCACATGAATGCGCTGGCAACCAGAGCTGCCAGCGCATGGTATCTGAGTTTGAAAAGAAAGGACTGCACCCAAATCATGGCCTGTTGTTGCTAACAGCAAATGGACGCAGCACTCTCAGATTTCATCCGTTGCATTCGTCACATTTGCCACGCGCCCCTGACGATGGGAATATTACAGGCCGCCCTTGGCAGGGCTGTCATAACTCCACAGCGTCGTTTCACTCGTGCGCCGCAGGGTTCCCCCTCAAGTCTGTGGGAGGTCGTGAGAAAGTATCGTTAGCCCCCACGCTGTCATCGCGCCCGGATTGCCAATCCGGGTCTAAGACTTCCGTTCATCGCTCTGGAGCTTGTCTGCTTCACCTCCTTGCAAGCTGCCGTCATCGCGCCGGGTCTTATGCCGCTACTCACGCGGGTTTCGTACCTGTAATACCGTAATATTCAGTTTTCAAAGATCGTGAGGTCACGCGGATAGCGTGTCCTTCTAATAACCGTGAGACTTTGGAGCCTTAATTCAGGGGCATTATAGACGATTTTTCAGAAAAACCTCCAAGTTCCGAAGGCCACGCTGAATGGATTCGCTGATCGATGCAACGCTGACTCCTTCACTCTTGGCAATTGCTGATTCCGTCAGCCCCAGGAAGTAATGAGCGTAGATGCGCTTGGCCTGCTTGTACGGCAAAGCGGCAATCGCCGCGTGAAGCTGCTCCATCGTCACCTTGCGCTCATACAGCTCATAAGGGGTCATGGAAACGAAAAGAGCATCATACTCAATTCTGTCTCCCCGATCCAGGGAATAATGGGCCTTGTTGTAATATGTACGGCGACGGTATGCAGCTTCCAGGCGGTCATGCTCCTTCATAACAGCGGCTACTTCGTCAGGAACCTCGATAATGTAATCGGTCTTATAATAATCGGGATACTGCTCCCGCAGATTGATCTTGGTCATAATTTTCCTCCATTTCAGTTGTTGGGGACAAAGGGTAACTGAAACGGAAGCGGCGGAGAGCGGCACCCATAGGAGCCAACATGAATCCCCCGTTTTCGACAAAAAGCGCCGGATACTCTTATAGAGCATCCGGCGTAAAAACTCCTGCTAGACGGATTATTCTGATTTACATACGTTAATCGTTCTGGTTCATGGGTATAAAGGGGCGGGGAATAACCTGGGATTTTTTTTGCAGTTCACCAGAAAGGTGAGCTGCGAGAACGATGAAGAAATGGGGTAAAAAGATCATAGCCGCCTCCAATGGCGGCTACTTAAATTTGAGCGTACAAAAACGTCCCAGATAGCTGCCGTTTTTTTTAACGGCTGCCTGGGATGATTTTTAGAATATCATCCTCCAAAACCAGAACAATAATACCGGTTTACCAGTTTGATAAGGTGATTAAATTTCACCTTCCAGAACGATATAATACTATTGAGGTGAACGATTATGCCGGAAGGTGATTTTTCAAAACTTGGCAACGCTATGAGAAATGCCCGGAAAAGCCGTGGCTTCACTCAGGAGCGGTTGTCTGATGCGTCTGGCGTTTCTGTCCGTCATATAGCTAAAATTGAAAAGGGTGTTATCAATCCGTCTTTTGATATACTGGAGAAACTGATAACAGCTCTCGGAATCTCTTTCGATGCTTTCTACAATCCGGCAACGGATAAGGAGGGCGCAGAGCTTCAGGAAATCGTAAGTCTGTATAAGGCTTGTCCTCCTAATGGAAAGCGGTTGATTGCAGCCACTACACGGGCCTTAGCCAATGAGCTGATGGACACAAACCTAGAACATGAATCTAACAAATGAAGCCAGCAGGTGAGGAAATACCCTTGCCCACTGGCTTCATTTTTTCTACTCCTGCACGATTGCAAGGGAATATATCGAAATATACAACAAGCAAATTTCAGCACTACTTATCAATCACTGACGTTCTGTTTCCGGTATTCAGCCGGTGCAATCTTCAAGACATCTCGAAATGCCGTTGCAAACTTACTCTGATTCTCATATCCGACCTGGTTCGCAATTTCTGCTATGGTTGCCTGTGTCTGACGGAGAAGTACAGCGGCCTGCTTAATGCGATACGTTTTCATATAGGTTCCAATGGGCTGTCCATAGACCCCTTTGAACGTATCTTTTAACGTCGCAGTATTGATAAGGTATTCTTTGGAAAGCTCATCAATCGTTGGACGCTCCTGCAAGTTGGTAGTCAACCGTTTATGAATCTCCCGTACAATCTCCACCTGCGGAGAAGTGTATAATTCCCGCTGTTTTTCTTTCTTCACATCCACCATGCACAGGAATAAGATCAACTCCTGAACTTTCAGCATGAAATACGGTTTTTGCAGACAATCCGGTACAGAATAAAGCTCAGAAAAGATATGCTCAATCTCGTCCTTTGCCCGCATGACAAAGCAGGCTCCGTCTGCACAGAATTTCTCTTTGAAGTCTGTAATGTCAACACCGCTCTCCGCAAGGATTCCAGGCGGATTTTGTGAAACAGTCTCCAGATCAAGCACCACAGAGATTCCACGGTAATGCTTCAAAGGGAAGGACATTTCAGAGGCACAGTTATCCATTGTGTGAATGGAAAGATCACCTTCGCCAAGATACAGGCAGGAGCCTCTTTGTAATTTACTCCCTTCCCGTCCTTCCCGGCAGTGATTGATCTCCAGTGTGTTTTTACCAAGGTTTCCATCCCAATAACAGCTTGTTGCCTCAAAATCATTATAAATGAGCTGAATACCGGGATAAACCTGATAGACCGTCATAAGCCCCAGGCCATCTGCACAGTCCATTTTATAGACGGTACAATATCCGTCATTATCTTTTGGAATAACCGCAGACAACCCCGTAGCGTTGGTAATAGGGTTTTCGTTCATAGTATTCCTTCCGGTATCTCGTATTTGTTCTGCCAGGATTCTCCTAGTATCTTTTATTATATAGTTTTTTTGCATTTTACTCCGCTCCAATCAGCAGGATTTACAATCCAATTTGAAACCAAATTAGATTATATTACATCCTCGCTAACTGTGCAAACGGAGAAAAAAGTCGATGCCCTCCAACCGGAAAAGCATCGGCTTTATGTAGATTTTATTTGCTGCAATACTCTTTTCCTGCACAACCAGAGCAGCTATCACCGCAACAGGAGCCATTTTTGCGATCCCGATGGATTTTCCGAACAGCCCATATTGCGTAAATAACAACCCCAACGACGATTATACCTGTAACGATCATCTTAAACTCCTTTCTGACCGGAATCCCTTTGCCTGCTAGCTTTCTCCTATATTTTATGTCTAATCCTCGCAAAGAAGATTCTTCAAAATGTAAAGTCCAACGCCAACCACTGATAAAATGGCCGCTGAAAGAAAAACTTTTCCAAATGTCATATTCTTACTTCACAATAAAAGTCCAACACGATAAACAACAAAGGTAACACCCCAGGCCACAACCAACTGGAACAGGGCCGAGAACAGCATCCACTTTGTACTGCCAGACTCCTTACGGATCGTGGCCAATGCCGCCGCGCAGGGAACGTAGAGCAGGCAGAAAATCATCAGGCAGAAGGCATTGAGCTGTCCAAAACCAGCAGTCCCCAAAATACCTACCAGCGTATTCATACCTGCCTCAGAGTTGATATTCGGTACTCCAAACAAGACGGCGCAACTGGATACTACAACCTCTTTTGCAGAGATACCGGCAATCAAAGCAACGGCGATCTGCCAGAAGCCTAATCCCACCGGCGCAAAGAACGGCACCAGCCAGTGCCCCAGAATGGCTCCGAAACTCTCTGTCATTTCCGTGGTGTAACCATGAGGACCAAAGTTCAGAATGACCCACATGAGGATAGAAGCCATAAAAATTGTGGTTCCGGCCTTGGTAAGATAATCCTTTACTTTTTCCCATACATAAATGGCAACGGTTCGGCCACTTGGCGCTTTGTATTCCGGCAGCTCGATCAGCAAATAGTTTTCCGAAGTTTTCCGGTCAATCAGATGAATTACCGCAGCCACAAGGATCGCAACCATCAAACCAATCAGGTACATGGAGTACGCTACCAGCATAGCTTGTTCGGCAAAAAACATTTCCGCAAACAGTATGTAAATTGGCAGACGGGCGCTACAACTCATAAAGGGAGTAACCAGCATGACCTTAAATCGGTCACGCCGGTTTTCCAGCGTCCGTGATGCCATAATTGCCGGAACCGTACAGCCAAACCCTAAGATCATAGGAATAAAAGCCCTGCCGGATAATCCCAGCTTGCTCATAATTCCCTCCATAACATAGGCAACACGAGCCATATAGCCGCTGTCCTCAAGAAATGCCAAAGCAAGGAACAGGATAAAAATGTTTGGCAAAAAGGTCAGGATACCACCTACACCAGCGATAATGCCATCTACCAGCAGGGAGCATAGCATCTCATTGACACCGGCAGCGGCCAACCCGTCATCGATTAAGGCAGACAGGCTTTCAATCCCCATCTCAAAGTACCCTTTCAGCCAGTCCCCAATCGTAAAAGTCAAGAAAAATACCGCGGCCATAATAACAAGGAAAATAGGGATGCTCCACACTTTATGCGTCAGTACGCGATCCACTTTTTCCGTCAGGGCATCCTGCCGGTCTTTATTCACCAGCACTTCCCGAATGATCTCCTGAATAAAATCATATTTCTGGTTGATGATGTCCGATTCATAATTGCGATCCAGCACATCGGGCAGACTCACTGGGTAATTGGCTGTAATTTCCTTATCCTGTTCCAACAGCTTGATTGCATACCAGCGATAGTTTGTCAGACCAGGGTATTTCTTTTTCAGCTCCACCATGATAAGGTCGATTTTGTCCTCAATAGCATCGCTGTAAACCATCGCATACTCGGAATGGTGGTCGTGCCGGTGCTTTGAAGTATAATTGTGATGATGGATCAGGCAGTCCGGGTCTTTGCAGTCCTTATGGTGCGCCGCCGCATGTAGCAGCACATCCAGGCCCGTCCGCTTTCTGGCTGAAACCGGGATAACTGGAATCCCCAGCATTTCCGGGAGCCTGTGCGTGTCGATCTCCATACCGCGTTTTTCTACAATGTCCATCATGTTCAGAGCCAGCACAACCGGCTTGCCCAACTCCAAGAGTTGCAAGGTCAAATACAGATTACGCTCCAGAGCGGAGGCATCTGCAACATCAATAATTACATCGACTTCATCACTAAGTATAAACTGCCGGGAAACCTGCTCCTCCATCGTGTAAGAAGTCAGGCTATAAGTACCGGGAAGATCAACCAGACGAATGTTCATGTCGTGGTCTTTGATAGCACCCTCCACTTTCTCAACGGTTACACCGGGCCAGTTTGCCACTTTCAGGTTTGCGCCGGTGTAAGCGTTGAAAAGCGTTGTCTTTCCGCAGTTCGGATTTCCGATGAAGCCGATAGTCAAATTTTCTCTCATCGGAATTTTACCCCACTAAAATATTCTTTGTGATATTGCGCCCAAGTGCAAAACGTGTCCCCCTTACTTTCACAATCAAGACACCGTGATTTTTACTGTTCAGAACAGCGACAGAGGTTCCACGGGTCATCCCCAGGGCCTCCAGGCGCTTTTCTATATTGGTAGGCAGCTCAATATCCTCAACTTTATATTCGTTTCCTATTTTTCCATCGCAAAGGTACATAAGCGTTCCCTCCTTACCGGTTCACGGAAGAAGTCGCTGGCAGCTTACGGAACTCAAAAAGCATCATGGAAACGGTAATGACAACTAGGATTGCATCGGTCAGAGCAATCGCCAGCCAGACACCACGGATACCCATGCCGCCGATCATCGGCAGAACCACACAGAGCGGGATAAACAGGATGATCTGACGGAACAGCACCAGCCAGGTTGCCTTTTTCGCCTTACCCAAAGACTGGAACAGGGTTACGGCAATCATAAAGCTGCCTTGCAGGACATAGGTGCTGAACATGATACGGAAGTTTGTAGCACCCGATGCGGCGATACCCGGCGTTGTCAGGAACATGGACAAAATCTTTTCCGGGAACAGCTCGGCGGGGATATAGAATACCAGAGATAGCAGCGTTGCAGCGGTAATGAAAACTCTGGTCAGGGTCTTTACCCGGTCATAGTCCTTTGCACCGTAGTTTGTACCGGCGGCAGGCTGGAAGCCCTGACTGATACCCCACAGCGGGACAAAAGAGAAATTCCAGAAGCGGAGAGCCGCGCTCAACAGGAGCTGTGAAGTTTCACCGCCATAACCCGCGGCCACACGATAGATCACCGTCTGCTGTACCAGGGTCAAAATCTGCATTAACAGGGCAGATACGCCAACAGAAAGAACCTGGGGAAGCAGCTCTCCGTCAATGCGGACGCGTCCGATCTTCACATGAGGGCTTTTCTTCTTGAAATACCACAGCGTAATCGCGGCCTGGACAAATTGGGAGAAAATCGTTGCATAAGCAGCGGCTTCAATTCCCATACCATAAGGATTCAGGATGCTGATAAAAATGGGGTCAAGGATGATGTTCAAAATAGCGCCGCTGGCAATAATCGTCATTGCCTTTTTGAGCTGACCTTCTCCACGGATTACCATGTTGGCGCTCTGGAAGAAGTTTACGAACAGAGAACCGGCGAACACGATCCGCAGATATTTCTCAGCGTAATTCAGAATGTTGTCGCTGGCTCCGGTCAGGGACAGGAGCTGGCGGGTGAACACCATACCCACAACGGTGTAAATAACGGACAGCAGAAGAACCATCGCAACCAGATTGCCCATGATCTTCTTAATCGTGTTTTCGTCCTTCTTGCCGATAGCGCGGGACAGCACCGATGCAGAACCCACGCCCAGCATGGCCGCTGATCCGGCATTTATCAGCGTCAATGGATAAGATACCGATATGGCTCCCATCTGCACATCACCGACCATTTGGCCGACAAAGATGGAATCCATCATGTTATAAAGCCCAACAACCACCATACCGAGAACCGCAGGGATGCTAAGTTCAATCATAAGGGGCCAGGGACTTTTTGTTAAAAGTTTTGTTCTTGTGTCAAGTGCCTGTTTCATCACTCTATTCCTCCTGGTCTATATTTATTAGCCATGTCTAACCAACCATATAAAGTATATAAAATCCGGGCTTCTTTGTACGCTCCTAATCGCAGAATTTGCAATCCAATCTGAAACGAATTTAGGAGCGGAAAGGCACACAATCCCTTTCCGCTCCCAGTGTTACTGTATCATTTTTTCCAGCAGTTTCAGGGCTTCTTCCAGTTTTGGATTTACAGCGTCCGTTTGCAGGGCCTCTCGGACGCAGCTTCGTATATGGGCCTGCAAAATCTGCTGATTGGCGCTTTTTAATAACGCCTGCGTAGCAAGAAGCTGATTGGAAATATCCACGCAATAACGATCTTCCTCGACCATTTGCAGGATACCGTCTAATTGTCCTCTGGCGATCTTTAGCTTATGCGTAATATCGCCTTTTTTTGCCTTCATAAACGGCCCGTCACTGGATACTGACGAGCTGATAGCCAGCATCCTCGATGGCAGTTTTCAGCACATCATCCGGCACATCTTGGTTAAGCTGCACCTGGGCCGACTTGCTCTCCAGGTGAACCGCTACATCCTTGACCCCCTGGATGCCCCGCAGCGCCTTATCAACGTGCTTTACACAGTTTCCGCAAACCATACCTTCGATGTTCAATACTTTTTCCATTTGAATTGCTCCTTTTCGTTCTTTTTTGATAACTGTCGATTGACCCATCTGAACCATATTCGGCTCTATGTGAGAGATGTGTTTTGCCTTGAACCACCGCAGCCGCAGGGCATTGGACACCACAAATACCGAGCTGAAGCTCATGGCAAAAGCGCCGATCATGGGGTTCAGCTTCAATGCAAAGGGCAGATAGAACACGCCTGCCGCCACCGGAATCCCGATGATGTTGTAGATAAAAGCCCAAAACAGATTTTGCTTGATGTTGCGGATAACCGCCTTACTAAGCTGGATCGCCGTAGACACATCCAGCAGATCGCTTTTCATCAAAACAATATCCGCTGATTCAATCGCCACATCTGTACCGGCTCCGATGGCAATGCCAACATCAGCTCTGGCAAGAGCCGGAGCATCGTTGATACCGTCACCGACCATCGCCACTTTCTTACCGGCGTTCTGTAAACGGCGGATCTCCTTTTCCTTGTCCTGGGGAAATACCTCTGCCACGACACGATCCACGCCGACCTGACGGCGAATTGCTTCTGCGGTTTTCGCATTATCGCCGGTCAGCATGATCACCTCAATGCCCATGCCGGTCAATTCCGCTATGGCCTGCTTGCTGGTAGGCTTGACTACATCTGCCACGGCAATGACACCAATGAGCTGCCCGCCACGGGCAAAGAACAGCGGTGTTTTCCCGTCAACAGCCATTTCCTCACCTAATGGAAGGAGTGAGCCGCCGTTGATGCCATTTGCCGCCATCAGTCGGCGGTTTCCGGCAAGACAGGTTTCATTTTTAATCTGACCGACAAGGCCCTGGCCGGGAATCTGCTTGAAATCATCCACCGGGAGGAAAGAAAGCTCTGCTTTTTCAGCCTCCGCCACAATCGCGTCCGCCAAAGGATGCTCGGACAGCTTCTCCAGCGAGGCGGCGATCCGCAGCAGCTCTTTTTGCCGGATGCCCTCCTTGCAGAGCATACTTGTCACGATGGGCGTTCCCTGGGTGATTGTTCCGGTCTTATCCAGAACAACCGTATCAATACTATGAGCCGTTTCCAGGGCCTCCGCCGACTTAATCAGGATACCGTTATTTGCACCCTTTCCGGTCCCGACCATAATGGCCGTAGGCGTTGCAAGTCCCAGCGCACAGGGGCAGGAAATAACCAGGACGGAAATACCGATTGACAGGGCAAATTCAAATCCGTATCCCAACAGCAGCCAAACAACAACCGCGATCAGCGCAATGCTGATGACTACCGGCACAAACATGCCGCTGACCTTATCGGCCAGTTTCGCAATAGGGGCCTTGGAACTGGTCGCTTCATCCACCAGCCGGACGATCTGTGCCAGCGTGGTATCGTCACCCACCTTGGTAGCCTGCATCTTGAAATAGCCGGACTTACTTGTGGTTGCGCCGATCACTTTGTCCCCGATATGCTTCTCCACCGGAATGCTCTCGCCGGTCAGAGCAGATTCATCAACGGAAGAAAAGCCCTCTATGACAATACCATCCACCGCCACAGACTCACCGGCCTTGACAATCAGGGTTTCGCCCAACTGCACTTCTTCCACAGGCACTTGAAGCTCTTTCCCGTCCCGCTCCACGGTAGCCGTTTTGGGAGCCAGATTCATCAGCTTTGTGATTGCATCCGAAGTCTTACCCTTTGCGCGGGCCTCCAAGGTTTTGCCCAGGGTAATGAGGGTCAGGATCATGCCTGCGGATTCAAAATACAAATCCATCATAAAGCTGTGAACCGTAGCCATATCACTATGACCGAATCCAATGCCGATTTTGTAAATGGCGTAAACGCCATAAACGATTGCGGCGCTGGAACCTATCGCAATCAGCGAATCCATGTTAGGCGAACCGTGGAACAGGGTCTTGAAGCCCATCCGGTAGTATTTGAAGTTGATAAACACTACCGGGATCAGCAGCAGGAATTGGGTAAATGCAAAGCTGATTGCATTTTCCATCCCCAGCAGGAAGCCGGGGAGCGGCCATCCCATCATGTGACCCATAGATATATAGAACAGCGGAATTGTGAACAGGGCAGAAAGCAGCAGCCGCTGTTTCATCTGCTTGTATTCTGCCTGCGCCGTACTGACCTCCGGTTTTGCTGCCGGTGTAGTCGTGCGGCTCTTGTTTTGTGTGGAGGCTTTGGGAATAGCACCATAACCGGCCTTTTCAACGGCCTGGACGATTCCCGCCGTATCCAAAACGGATTCATCATAAGAAGCAACCATGCTGTTTTTTAACAGGTTGACGGACACTTCTTTGATGCCAGGTAGCTTTGCCACGTTCTTTTCCACTCTGGTAGAGCAGGCCGAGCAAGTCATACCCGTAATGTCAAATTGCTCCTTTTGCAAAATCATCCCTTCTTTCTTATGAAGATTTGTGCGAGTACCCCTCCCCCGTAGGGAACTAAATACTGTTATGAAAAGGGGCGTTTGACACCTTGGGGGAAAGATGCCACAGCCCCGATCATAAAGTCTACGCACAAGGTCTTTGAACGATTTTCATTATAGCGGCCAGCATGGCTTTTTGTCCGCTCTGATGGGCAGGCTTTCAACTCCATTTAGCTGTTTTCTGAAAAGAACAAGGGGAGCTTGCTTCAACAGCAAACTCCCCCGTGTGACAGAGCATTATTATTTTTTCCGACTTGAAATAAAACCCGAAATGCCGGAAATCAAACCGACTATCAAGGATATTACCGCTAAAATAAGAACTATGAAAGCCGAATCGTTGCCGTCAAACCCACCGCCGTTAAAGCGTATAGAAATATAAGCGTGAGCATCAAGCAAAAGATGCCAAAAAGAACTTTTGTGTTACTATCCATGCTTTATCTCTCCCCATTCTCAAATTTTATCAACTATCCTTCTTCTGCGATAGAACGTATATAATTCCGGCCCCAATAATACTGATCGACATTACCGGCCCCATACCGGGATTAAAAAACGAGAACCAGATACCGACAGCGGCACTTATCAAGCCAAGCAGAACAGCTACAAATAATTTCAAGTCTTGTATCTCCTAACTATATGGTTAAATTTCATTATACAAGATAACTTTTGTTCCAGTCCGCTCCATAATGGATCTTTTTTCATCCAAAGAGAAACGGATTTTTTTGCAGAAAATCCAATCAGCAGGTTTTCCAATCCAAAGGGCAGAACCGCTCCCGAATCCATTGACTTTGAGGGCTTTCGTGAATATACTGGCAGCATGAACGATTAAACAATCTTTTAATTGTTCAACCATATCAAACCAACCAAATATCAAAATGAAAGGGGGCTTTCTCCATGAAAAAGACCATTAAACTGATTGACCTGGACTGCGGTCATTGTGCTGACAAAATCCAGAACGCCGTAAAGAAGATCGATGGCGTGACCAGCGTATCCGTCAACTTCCTGGGCCAGAAGATGATTCTGGAAGCGCCGGACGATAAGTTTGACGCTGTTCTGGCCGAAGCAAAGGCGCTGATTAAGAAGATCGAGCCGGATGTAACTGTTAAGGCGTAATGAAAAGCTGGACACCGGCTGCCAACCTGGTAGCCGGTGTTTTTTCATCAATACACAGCAGAAGCGTGACACGCTTTTGCTGCGACGAAAGGAGAACATACTATGACACGAAAACAAAAGCACTTACTCGCCCGCATTATCGTGGCGGCAGTGCTGTTTCTTGCTGGCAGTTTGCTCCATCTTCCCGAATTGGCGGAGATGATCGTCTTTCTCGTCTGCTATGCAGTTGTCGGATGGGATATTGTGTGGAAAGCGATCACAAACATCCTGCATGGACAGGTGTTTGACGAAAATTTCCTTATGACGATTGCCACCATCGGCGCACTGATTTTAGGAGAACATTCCGAAGGCGTTGCCGTTATGCTGTTTTATCAGGTGGGCGAATGGTTCCAGTCCTATGCGGTGTCCAAGTCCAGAAAATCTATCGCAAGCCTGATGGACATTCGCCCGGACTATGCCAACATCGAAAGGGACGGAAAGCTGGTTCAGGTTGACCCGGACGAGGTTCAGATCGGAGAAACCATTGTTGTGAAACCTGGAGAGCGCATCCCGCTGGACGGTACGATTCTCAAAGGCTTTTCCACCCTGGACACTTCGGCCCTGACCGGAGAATCCATGTCCCGCGAGGTGGAGCCGGGAATGGAGGTCATCAGTGGCTGTATCAACCAGACCGGCATCCTGAACATCCAGACCACAAAGGAATTTGGAGAATCCACCGTAGCCAAAATCCTTGACCTTGTGGAAAACGCAAGCGATAAGAAGGGCCGTATTGAGAATTTCATCACGCGCTTTGCCAGGTACTACACCCCGGTAGTGGTATTCGCTGCTCTGGCGCTGGCGATCCTGCCGCCATTGATTACCCAGCAGCCATTCAGCACCTGGATTTACCGGGCCTTGACCTTCCTGGTGATTTCCTGCCCCTGTGCGCTGGTCATTTCCATTCCGCTTAGTTTCTTCGGAGGCATCGGCGGCGCGTCCAAGATCGGCGTTCTGGTAAAGGGCAGCAACTATCTGGAGGCGCTGGCAAATACCGAGGTCGTGGTCTTTGATAAGACCGGCACACTGACAAAAGGCTCCTTTGCGGTCAGCGAGATCCACCCTGTCGGCATGGAGGAAGCGCAGCTTTTGGAGCTGGCCGCATACGCAGAGGATTACTCCAACCACCCGATTTCTCTTTCGATCAAGAACGCCTATGGAGAGAAAATCGACAACAGCCGGGTTTCCGATGTCCAGGAAATTGCCGGTCACGGCGTACAGGCCGTGATTGACGGGAAAACGATTCTGGCCGGAAACACCAAGCTGATGGAGAAAGAACATATTAAGTACACGCCATCCTCCGCTGTCGGCACCGTGGTCTATCTGGCCTGTGACGGGAAATACGCTGGATGTATCGTCATTGAGGACGAGATCAAGAGCGACGCTCCGGCGGCAATCAAGCTTCTGAAATCTGCCGGTATCCGCAAAACGGTCATGTTGACCGGTGATGCAGATGCCGTTGGTAAGAAAGTCGCTGGGCGGCTGGGGCTGAATCAGGCTTATACAGAGCTACTTCCGGCTGATAAGGTTGACCGTGTGGAAAGCCTGCTGAATCAGAAAAGCGAAAAAGGTACGCTGGCCTTTGTCGGGGATGGTATCAATGACGCTCCCGTACTGGCGAGGGCCGATGTAGGTATTGCTATGGGCGACTTGGGTTCCGATGCGGCCATTGAAGCTGCCGACGTTGTTCTTATGACGGATGAACCGTCCAAAATTGCCGCAGTTATGAAGATTGCCCGCAAAACAATCCGCATTGCAAATCAGAACATCGTCTTTGCCCTGGGCGTTAAGTTCCTGGTTCTGATTTTGGGTGCGCTGGGTTATGCGAATATGTGGGCGGCTGTGTTCGCTGATGTAGGCGTTTCTATTATTGCTATTCTCAATGCGATCCGCGCTATGCGGGTTAAGCTGCCGGATATGCCAGCGGGCAGCCGGGATCAGGGTTAAGCGCAATAGAAATGCGCCGCAACTTTCAAACGCTGCGGCGCATTTCTTTATTATATTTCAGTCGGACATGATATTTCAAACAGTGCATCTATGGAGCGGTGCAGGAGCTTTGCCTGCGGCGTATCCGACAAAGAATAATAGACTTCTTTTCCGTCCCTCCGGCTTGAAATGATCCCGCTCTTTTTTAGTATTCGCAAATGATGCGACACAGCAGGGGCGCTCATATCCACAGCCACCGCAAGATTACATACACATTCCTCGCAATGGCACAGCAGCCATAGAATCCGCAGCCGGGTCGGATCGCCAAGCTGCTGAAATAGAAACGCTATATCCTTAAAGCCTTCCGCAGAGGGCATTTTATTTAATACCTTTTCAATATTCTGTCCGTGGTTGTGGGGTAGATTATAATGCGGCATAAAGATCAGCTCCTTCCTGTGACTATGATACCGACATAACTCTTGCCTGTCAAACAGCTTCATTGTAGATTGGAGAAAATACATGAACGAAACAGAGAAAACAACCTTTTCCGTTCCAAGCCCCAGAGAATTGGAACAACTAACCGAACTTCACAAAGCTATGGGAGACTACACACGGATGCGGATACTTTGGTATCTGATGCAGAAAGATTCCTGTGTCAGTGAGCTGGCACAAAAGATGGAGGTTACAGAATCGGCCATATCCCACCAGCTTCGTGCGCTTCGGATCGTCCGATTAGTGCAATCGCGTAAAGCCGGGAAAAATGTGATCTATTCCTTGCAGGACGAACATATCCGGTGGATTCTTGAAGAAACCTACGCCCATATTTCAGAAAGATAAAAACGCAGCCCCTGTGCTGTTTTGCAGGGGCTGCGCCGGTTATTCAATTACAGAGTTTCGTAGGAAACCAACTGGCTCATCGGGATGCGCTGCTTATCGAAACGATTGGGGTCGCCGGTTCCTTCATCGGAATAGCCGACAACCAGAATGTTGACCGGCTCCAGGTTGGCCGGAAGGTCAAATTCCTTACGCAGAACATCGGGTTTGAAGTAGCACACCCACACCGTTCCAAGGCCCAGCTCCGTGGCCTGGAGCATCATGTGGTCGGTCAGGATGGAGGCGTCAATGTCGCCGGTCTGCTTCTGATCGAAAGGCCGTACCCACGCCTTGTCGTGATCGGCACAAACAATGATGGCCAGGGGCGCACCGTAGATATTGGCCGCTTTGCTGATCTTCGCAAGACCTTCCTCGCTCTGAACAGCGATCAGACGAACCGGCTGAAGGTTGGCGGCGGTCGGGGCCACATCAGCAGCCTCCAGAATCTTCTCCAGCTTCTCAGGCTCCACCTTCGTTTCTTTGTAATCGCGTACCGACATACGCTGCTTTGCAATCGTGATAAAATCCATAGTATAAAGTCCTTCCAGTATTTTTATTTTGAACATATCAAATCAACCATTGACCTAATTGTAGCACTTGAAAATAAATCCGCAAGAATGCACTTTTTCGGAAGATACTTCCCAAAAAGATAGCACCTTGCGGAAAAGGAGAGCCATTTTATGAAATGTGAAAAAAATCAATTCAACTGCCCGGTGGAGGCAACCTTGTCTTTGATCGGCGGCAAGTATAAGCCGTTAATCCTCTGGCATCTGATTGACCATCCATTACACTATATGGAGTTGCAGCGGTTGATTCCAAACGCCACGCCGAAGATGCTTTCGCAGCAGCTTCACGACCTGGAAAACAGCGGCATGATTCATCGAGAAGTGATTCCAGAAAAGCCGCCCAAGACGGTATATTCCCTTACCCAATTTGGACAGAGCATTGTTCCCATTCTGGATGCAATGTGCCAATGGGGAAACAGCTATCTGGACGGTCTGGATGTCCAGCTCCTTTGTAGCCAAAACCAAAAGTAAAATTCTGGGCATTGCGGCAGATGTTTTTTATTATAATGATTTTAGGTTGTTTCTATATTCAACCATCTCTGATTCATCCACAGTATCCAGGATATATTGTAATTGTCCAATCACTTTTTCGCGCTCATTGGGCAAGTATGCGGTCACTGGATAATAATTAGATTTGGAATTTGCAAACAGGTGTGTACGAATTTGAAGATTACTGATAAAAACCTGTAATTCCTCAATTCGTTCTTTTTCTCCAGCGGGAATAAACTCGCCTCGCTGTGCCATTTGGTATAGTTCAGTATCAGGAAATAGGGTCAGTGAATCAACGGAAATGAATCGGGGATTTACTTTACTGAATACTTTTGCACTGTTGACGGCATTTCGATAGCCATTCCCTTTCCCGGCAAGTCCTGTCATGTAGACAAAGTAATATTCCATTCTTGCATCGTCCAGTTTTCGGCATTGTTCAATTAATTCTTTTGCTGTGTAACCTTTATTTGCAAGTAGCAAGGTCGCATCATCGCCGGATTCTGTACCGATGCTAAGTCCGTTAATACCCAACGCCCGCAATCGTCTTAACTGCCACACCTTTTTGCTTTTTATATCCCGGATGCTTGAGAACATCGCTATGTTTTGGCATTCCACAAGATAGTCATGCACCAGAAGTGCCCTCTTCACTAAATTCTCATAGCTCATTACAAACGGGTTAGCTCCTGTCAGGAAAATGCGTCGGGCTGTTGGCTGATATTTTTGAAGTTCAGCCAAATCTTCTTCAAATTCTTGAATAGGCGACATCCGAAAACATTCGTTTTTGTAAAGACTGCAAAAATGACATTTATTATGGGTACAGCCGGAGGTGACCTGAACAATAAATGAGCTCGCTTCATATGGTGGGCGCCATGTACGACCTGTAAAGTGCATAAGCATCCCCTTTCTATATTTGATTATTACGAAATGCTTCTATCATCTCGTATGTGATACTTATATCATTTAATTCATGTGGCAGTTCATCCCTTGAAACCCAAATGCCCTTAGATAATTCCTTTTCATCCAAATGAATCTGGCTGTTTCCATCTACTTCAGCAAAGAATCCAGCAATCAGTATATGTGTTAAACCCCAAGGCTGACTTCCAAAATAGCGGAGATTTTTGATTGCAAGTCCTACTTCTTCGCGTACTTCACGTATCACAGCGGCCTCTAAAGTTTCTCCGATTTCTACATACCCGGCAATCAATCCGTGCATCTTAAATTCATTATTGGCATATTTGGTAAGAAGCAGTTTGTCATGGTCAGTTACGCCTACAATGATAACCGGAGAAATAACTGGATAGACGATATCTCCACATTCAGAACATACCATAGCTCTTTCGGAATAATGAGCCCGCATAAGGGAACCACAACAGCCGCAATAACGGTTTCTGTAATACCAATCTGATAGATGTCTGGCCGTCACTACTGCGAATTGTGTCCATTCAGGAAATTGTGTAAAGACCATTTCTAAACTATACCAGTCTATTGTTTTACAGTCTAAATCTGATTCCTTATATCCCTCTGCCAAAAAGAGTTTTCTGGTATTGATACGGAATAGGTATTTTGTTTTACAGCCAGTCTTAAAATCCGAAAATTGCGGAATACGGAGCTTTCCGGGCATGGTATTAACAAGTAATACCATGCCGTTACGAAAAGCAATTATCATATCATCAGGAGACGGGATTTCATTAGAATATGTTCTGTCATAAATATTAGGGAAAATATCCTGTATCATACTTATGTCCCTTATAAGTGCTTCAAGTTGACTCTGTATTCCCGCAAAGCTGCTTCATCAGCAGTTGCAATCAATCGTTCCAGATATTTGACCAGCTTTTTCTGATCTTCAGGGAGGTTGCCGCGAACCTGAATTAGATTGGAGGCGCCATCAGTAGCAAATCTGGCTTCTACAGTAAGATTTTCAATCAGGGTTTTCAGCTCGGCAAGTTTTTCAATCTCGCTTTCTTCTTTCCAATTCCCTTTCTGAATTTCTTTATACAATTCAGAAGTCTTGTAAATTGTCATCATAGAAGCGTCAATGATTTTGGGATGACACTGGTTAAAGACCTCTGCGGTTGCTTTAGCTCCAATTTCTCCACGGCCCGCACCAGAAATTCCGGTCAGATAGAAGAAATTGTAGCTAATACCCGATTCTTCCATTTTCTTACATTGTTCAATAATATCTTCCCGCCGATACCCTTTATTCATAAAAGCAAGGGCTTCATCATCTCCAGTTTCCACACCAAAGGTAATTCCATCATAGCCAAGAGCACGGAGCTCTTTCAATTCTTCCACCGTTTTATTTTTCACATCAGTTATGCGTCCAAAGCACCCAATCGACTTGTAATTCGGATAATATTCCTTTACCATCTTTGCCAGTGTTTTCAGCTTGTCTGTGCTAAGAACAAACGGGTTTGCGCCAGTAAAGAAAATTCGGGGAGTGTTCCTTACATAATGGCTTGCTTCTGCGAGATCTTCTTTCACTTCCGACAGTGGGGACATTCGGAATTTGAAAGGCAAGTCCTCGTACAAGGTACAGAATTTGCAGGAATGGTGCGTACATCCTGCTGTGACCTGAATCAATAAAGAATAGGCTTCATATGGCGGCCGCCAAATCGTTCCATCGTAGTGCATAAATCATTTCTCCTTTCAAAATCATGCGTTTTTAAGTAATTCCTGCCGTAAAATGTCGGCTTTATTTATCTGTTCCCACGGGAGAGATAAATCGTCTCTGCCGAAGTGACCATAGGCAGCAGTTGGTTTGTAAATCGGTCTGCGAAGATTGAGTTCTTTCATAATGGCAGATGGACGAAGATCAAAATGCTCCATAACCAACTTTAATATTTGTTCGTCTGGTATAATGCCAGTACCAAAGGTATCAACGAAAACAGAGACAGGCTTTGCTACCCCAATCGCATAGGCAATCTGAATCTCACATTGGTGTGCGATACCGGCGGCCACCAGATTTTTTGCAACATAGCGAGCCGCATAAGCAGCACTGCGGTCAACTTTGGTCGGGTCTTTTCCTGAAAAAGCACCACCGCCGTGGCGGGCAAAGCCTCCATAAGTATCTACAATTATTTTTCGTCCAGTCAGTCCAGTATCTCCCTGTGGGCCACCTACAACAAAACGCCCGGTAGGGTTGATAAGGTAACGAGTATTCTTGTCTAATAATTCTTTCGGAATGACAGGAACGATTACTTTGTTAATAATATCTTTCTCAATCATTTCGTGGGACACATTTGGTAAATGCTGCGTAGACAAAACCACGCTATCTACCCTCACAGCTTTACGTCCTGCATATTCGACGGAAACTTGAGCCTTTCCATCCGGCCCCAAATAAGGGATTGTGCCAGTTTTGCGAACTTCTGCCAGTTTTCGGGTAAGCCGATGCGCCAGATAAATAGGGGTTGGCATGAATGTTTCTGTTTCATCCGTCGCATAACCGAAGACCATACCCTGATCACCTGCGCCAATATCAGCATCTTTGCCAGAGCGTGTTTCCAACGCATTATTTACGCCCTGTGCAATATCTGGCGATTGAGCATGTAGCGCAGAAATTACTGCGATTCCATCGGCATTAAAACCGAAATCATTACCGAAATAACCAATATTTCTGACGGTATCCCGGACAACCTGCTCCACATCAACATGATTCAGAGCATTCGCAGAAATCTCGCCCATCAGGACAATCACTCCAGTTGTAGCAGATACTTCACAAGCCACATGTGCTTCGGGTTCTATCGCTAAAATCGCATCAAGAACAGCATCTGAAACTTGGTCGCATACTTTATCAGGATGTCCCTCTGTAACCGATTCCGAAGTAAAAAGTCTGTTTTCCATAAGCAATCAACTCCTTTTCTTTTTGCTTGCTTCAATGGTACTGTTATGCAACAATTTTTTCAAGTACGCAACTTTTTTAGTAGTAGTATTATTTTTCATACTAATAGTGAAAATGTTGTGTACATTGAAATTCTGCGCTGTATATGATATACTGTTAGTGGAGGTGTATAGCGATATGGCAGAAAACAAATTTATGAATCCTGATATGATGACCAGATGTGTACCAATGAGTAGCCTTCAAGCTGTGTTAGGTGGAAAATGGAAAATATTGATTTTGTGGTACATTGCTTTTTATAAAGTCCAAAGATTCAACGAGTTAATGCGTCGTTTGGATGGTATTACTCAATCTTCGCTGACAAAGCAGCTTCGTGAATTGGAACAGGACGGCTTTTTACACCGTGAAATTTATAAAGAGATACCGCCAAAAGTAGAGTATTCTTTGACAGAAATGGGGCAGAGCTTTGTTCCAATCTTAAATCAGATGATGTTGTGGAGTGAAACAAATCTCTGCCCGCCGGATTATGTAAATCCTTATGGGGATAATAAACTGTTGCAAGAGTAACGAGAATGCGTAAACAGTTTATTGTCTATTCGAAGCACGAAAGGACAAAACTGGCAAGCAATGCACCAGGATAGCCATTTGGCTTCCGGCGCTGCTTGTTGAGGGTATCCCCCAAGCCCCCATAAACGCAGAATTTCATTCTGCGGCTGCGCGTTCTGCGAACGCTTTAGGCCACGATCAGCTCACCGCTGCTCGTGGTCTTTTTCTCTTTCGGTATCGTGTTCCGCTTCCATATTTAACAGCCGATCCACATTGGCCTTGGCTGTCAAAAGTTCTCGCATTTCCTCACGGGAATGCCGGTACTCGGCATAGATTTTTTTCTTTTCCTCCAGTAGCTTTGCATACTCAACCTGCAATTCCTTAACCTTTGGCAGCTTCTTGACACCCATATCGTCAAAGGCATTTTTCGCTGCTTGATGGAGCAGGATTTCTTCCTCATGTTCCTGACGAAATTTCTTGGAATACCCGGCTTTTCGGTAAGCTACATAGACCTCACGGGTCTTGGCATAGTTTACGATGTGAGTACGCAGAACGGCGATCTCTGCCATGCGTTTTTCTGCCACTTTGATCTGGGCCGAAAGCTCATTGTGATGTGCCGTAGCAGCCGCAGCCTTTTCTTCTAAAACCGCATATTCCAGCAGGTTATGCTCCGACAGATAATTCATGGTTTGTGCCATTTGCTTCAGATTAAAAACCTTAGCCCACCGCGCATACCCGGCACCTTTTCCGGCCTGGAGCTTTGCCTGGATGTCCACCAGCAGATTGACCTTCAGCAGATCTGCTTGCAGAACCGGTTTCTTCCGGGGCGTATGTTCTTTCTGTCCGGAGAGAACTGCCAGCAAATCCTCCAAGGTATAGCCTTTACCCAGGCTGTCCAGACGGGCTACTTTGTCCCAGCCGGGGCGCTTCAAACGGTAGGATTTTCCGCGCCGGGATACCTCACAGCCGGATTCCCGGAGCAGCTTCAGCAGCTCGTTCAGATCGGCAGGTTTTTGTTCCAGAGCGTTGTCAATAGCAATACGCAGTAACTCCCGATGGGAGGGTTTGACTTGATCGCCCAGCCACTTGTTATAGCTTTTTCCGTGAGGCTTGGGATTCTCCACAATAGACAAACCATTCTCAATGCAGATGGTGTCGCTCAAGCGCCGGATGGCTCTGGTGCTGCCCCAAAAGTTACGGAACTTCCGCTCACATTCCATATTCACCGCCGACCAGATGATGTGGTTATGGACATGCGATTTATCAATATGGGTGCAGACCACAAAGGCATGATTGCCCTTGGTGAATCGCTTGGCAAATTCCACACCCAGCCAGTTGGCTTCTTCCGGCGTGATCTCTCCGGGCTTAAAGGACTGGCGCACATGGTAGGCGATCACATCATCCGCACCGCGCACCCGTCCGGTGGCGGAGATGTATTGGCGCTTTGCCAAAAGGAACTCTGCATCAGCAGTCCGGCTGTCACACGCATAGCCGGTGATAAGCCTGCCGTTATCTGTTTTCTTTGGATTGGCCACATAGTCGATGATGTCGCTGATCGCCCGACTTTCTGTGCGGCCCTTGCCGACATGAAGCGGCATGATACGCGTGGTTGCCATGATGATCCTCCTCTCCCAAAACAAAAGGACAGCTGCGAGCTGTCCTTTTGTCAATCTGAATTTTCAGTATTCTGTTGTGTTTTTAGAGCTGCAATCCGTTTGCTGTCCACAAAGTGGGTTGCATACCATTTTTCGATTTCGGGGTTCCCGCTTTTGCTGAAGCGCAGCGGGATCATCGGCTTGTGTCCCTGGCCGTTTTTCTTTTTTACGCCCCATTGCTTGTAATAGCAGAAGGACGGTTTTAGACCGGTTTTCTGTGCATACACCCGTATCTGGTGCATAATAAAAGAGAGTTTTCGCAGATTGACAGTACAGACCCGTTCCAGATAGTCCACACGTCCAAACCGCCAGTCCTCATATTTCTGTTTTGGCAGAACGCCAATCTCCATCAGCACATCCACCGGAGCCGCATATCCCCGCCGCTGGCATTGGTGATAGACGGCTGAATGTACTTTTCCAATTAATTCTTTATCATCCATCATTTTCACTCCCGATTCCGCTTTCTTGACCAGTATACCATGTTTTGGAATAAGTTTCACCCGTACACCTTATCCTGAATGGTAAATTTTAAATCCTGTACCTTGCCCAGCAACCAGATGGCCGCCATTGGCAGACCGTATGGGCTGATGAGGAACGCCACCACCAGCAGGATAAGGCCGTTTTGCGGGGAGTAAGTAATCAGAACTGCCACGCCCAACAGGGCAACCACCATGCTGATAAGCCCCAGCACCAAACCGGAGATATAGACGCCCCCCACACAAATCCAGATGGCCAGGGTAAGCAGCAGAATTACCGGAGCCGCCAGAATCTTCAGCAACAATTTTAAGATAAACAGCAGCGCCCTCATTCGGATTCCTCCTCCCATCGTTCCCAAAAGCTCCGGCAAAGAGCTTCCGCCTGTTTTTCATCATCCTCCGTTACTTCCCGGTGGCCTTTGGTCAACCGCAGTTCCTCATAACTGCGATAATCCGATAACAGCACCTCAAACAGCTCGTCCGGCGTCCGGCTGAGAAGCCCGTCTACACAGTAGCGTGAATCGTCATTCCATGTTACACGGAGATAACCCTTCCTGCACGGGAGAACTTCTTCCTCCAAATCACAGTCCAGGTAATCACGAAAAATCTCCAACACCTTTTCAAAGGTTTTCATCTACCCTCAACTCCTTTGCGACAATCCGTTTTCTAACCCTATTATCCTTCCAACACATCCAAAAGACAAGGATACGGGCAAAAAGAAAAAGCGGAGGAAGGCGCGGCGAAAAGAACGCCGTTCCTCCCTCCGCAGATGGGGCATACATCCCTGTTACGAAAGTTTGGAAAGCTGGATCAGTATCTCTTTCACACCCTCCCATAGCTGTTCCTGCCGTTGGGATATATCCTCCAAATCAGCATCGTAAACCCGCCCGGTCTCATGCACTTTACGGGTCAGCTGATTTAAGTTGTTGCTGGAATATCGCATAAGGGAAACCAGTTCTTTCAGCTCCGGTAAATCCAGCTGCACCACATAGCCGTCCACAGCCATCTTTCGCAGATAGGCACTCAGGTTTTCTGTCCCATATTGTTGCATCTTTTGATGGATCAGCTCCAGTTCTTCTGCGGACACCCAAAACAAAACCGGAACATCCCGCTTACGCTTTGCCATAGTTATCGCTCCGGCTCTCGTTTCTTCGGGGCGGCAGGCTTATGGACAGGCAGCTCCTGTTTGAGCTTATCCCGTACTGAGGGACGGGACGGTTGCGTTTTTTCTCCCTGAGTACGGCTGCGCTGCTGTTCTTCACGCACCAGATCAATAAAGCCATCCAGCACAGCAGGGTGGCTGTTCAGGACATAACCACAACGGACGGTTTCGGGGTTCTCGTTGGGAATGGTCTTAGCCCATTCTTTGTTGCGTCGGGAGTAGCGCCCATCCCAGTTCTGAAGCTGGACAGTGTTAGCCAGAACCATAGCCACACGCTCCATGCCATAGGTCTCGATCACACCCTTTGCCGCATCGTGGCTGAGATACATTCCGTCGAAGTGTTCCCGCACCGCCGCTTCAATGGACTCCTTGCATTGGAGATTTACATTGTTGGAAGCTCGGTACTGCTCCAGCTCCCCATGTTCTCTCGCATAGGCAGCTGAATGGGGATAGATCGGTGTTGTTCGCAGTTCCTCTTTAGCTCTGCACACATCGTCGGCACGGTTCTCAATACTGTCCCGGATCACATCCATATAGCCGGTCTCCAGCTTTTCAAAATAGCGGTACACATCCGCCAACGGAGAGGGAGATTCCAAAAGTGCCTGTGCCTGGGTGTCGGTCAACTCCAGCTCCTCCATTGCCATCACGATGTCCTCCCGGATGGTGTACTCATAGGCATGGTTTAAGACTTCTTCCGGGGGCTGGATTTTCAGCCATTCCCGGAACTTGTCCTGTTCGGCAGCCATCTTTTCATAAAGGGCTGTATTCAGATCGTTAGTATTCATGTTATCGCACCTCCTCATGCTGTTTTGGTTTCTTGTCTGTACTGCGGGCCGGCACCGGGCGTTTCAGATGATCCAGCACCGAAGGCCGTGTGCTTTTGGTAACAACAGACTCGGTATGTGCCTGCCCCTTTCCGTCGATGTTGAGCAGGGTATCCAGCTCCACCAGACGGGCGTTTTTGCTTCTCAGTTCTTCTTCATAAAGGAATGGCTTTCCGACTTCCTCCTTTGCGGCAGCCTGCTGCTGATAAAGGTTATCCAGCTGGGCCTTTGCCGCCTCCAGACGCTGGGGCATCTGGGCAAGGGCATTGTCGATACGGGTAAGGTTTCCGCGCGGGTCTGTACCAAGGGTTGCCCGGTGGGTCATCTGGCCTTTCAGCAGGAGTGTATATTCCTGTTTCCAAGCGGAAAATTCCACGGACATGGCATAGCCCCGGTAGCTGCCGATCTGCACCGGATCGGAGGTTTTGACCTCCTTGCAGGCGTCCAGAAGGGCTGCACCGGCATTCTCCTTATCGGTCAGCAGGTCTCCACGGATCTCCATACCGGAAAAGCCGTCCTCCGGGTGCGGGTGGGCGGCCAGGGTTTCCAGATCCGCCTCAAAACCCTTGATGAAGCCTTTGTGCTTTTCAATTTCCTCCGGGAAATATTTGAGCAGCTGGTCCTCCAGGCGGTACTGCTTGCTCTGGTGGTCGGCTTTCATCAGCTTCAGCTTGGAGACCTCCACATCCAGGTCCATGCGTTCCTTGATACGGGGATCTCCGGCGCACAGGGCCTTGATCTCGGCAAAACTGAGCGCTGCTTCGTCCACATCATCGCAGGAGCGCACCGGCGATTTAGAAGTCATGATCTGGGAGATAAACTTCTGCTTGTTCTCCACCGTCTGCCAGAGGTATGCGTCAAAGGTTCCTTCGGTCACATAGCGGTACACATGAACAAGAGGATTCTGGTTGCCCTGGCGCTCGATACGGCCCTTTCTCTGGGCAAGGTCTCCCGGTCTCCACGGGCAGTCCAGGTCATGAAGTGCCACCAGACGGTCCTGCACATTGGTGCCTGCGCCCATCTTGGCGGTGCTGCCCAAAAGGACACGAACCTGACCGGTACGGACCTTAGAGAACAGCTCCTTTTTCCGCACTTCGGTATTGGCTTCATGGATAAAAGCGATCTGGTCGGCAGGCATCCCCTGGGCAATGAGTTTCTGACGAATATCGTCATATAC
>OBJQ01000375.1_pt1 | contig 36223 bp, 67 predicted proteins | sample 1519921 | NCBI WGS metagenome assembly OBJQ01 (sample SAMN04209244, study PRJEB22552) | human gut metagenome | biome: gut; material: feces | host: Homo sapiens | place: USA: Oklahoma
CAGCTCCTGGCCGGATACTTTAAATCTTAATGTCCTCATGGCATTACCTTTCTGCAGTTGCGATATCGCAACTGCCGCTTAACCCTCTATCATCTGTTTAAACGCCTGATGCAGGCCTGTACTTGCAAGACCGCTAAAGGCTCCGGCCAGAATGATATCCGGGCTTACACTTCCCGCAATCCAGATGTTAAGTGCCGCTCCCAAGATGGCCACCATGGTAGGGATGTATTTGTTGTCCAGGTCTTTCACCCACTTTTTTGCTATGTAACCTGTAATCAAGCAAATGCCTACAATGACCGCCACCGCATAATTGCTAAAAAATGATAAATCCATATTCTATTCCTCTCTTTCTTTTTCCAGGTCGCCAATCCTATGGTTGGCAACCTTAATCTGCTCCTGAATGACTGCCTGTGTCTCCTCCAGCTTGTATGTGCGCTCAATCACGGTGTTGTGCTTATCCACCTTCTTTTCTAGCTGCTCAATCCGGTAATTGGTCAGCTTGGCGGAAGTTACCACACCTACGAAAGCCCCCGCAGCGCTCCCGAGCAGGCCGATGAGCGCCACCATGATATCCGTGGGTATCTGCATATCATATACCTCACCTTTCCTTATTTTGTGGTGTATATCTCGCCAGTAATCTCCTTATAATCCTCCTCAGATAACTTCCCGGCCGCCACCAGGGCCTTAAGCCGGTTAATGTTCCACAGCCTTGGGTAATACTTTATCGCTAATCCCTTTACATCCATGGTCTCACCTCCCCCTTATAAATCAATACCGGCCATAATAGCCACGTAATCAATATCGGCTGTATTCTTTTCCACCCTGGCTGCCTCCCGCGGCTGAAAGAGCGTCAGGAGCGCCACGCGGCCATATACAGCCTCTGTGGTGACGGCGCCATCCTCCGCGTACTGCTCTGGAGTGATAAGATAGTGGTCGTCAATAGACTTAGGGTTGCCCAACACGGTATAGCCATCGTACACGGCTAGGGTTCCGCCATCCACATTGACAGTCTTAATCTGCTCCGTGGATGCGGTGTCATTAAACACGCCCACGATATCCTCAAGTGCCTCATCCGTCTGGAAAATAAGCCGTAGAGTGCCGGGCGTGGAGGAGGTGCCGCCGATGACCAGCGGATACTCCTTCCCGTTTTTCAGTAGGATTTTTTCATTCATAGGTTCATTCCTTTCTGCCCTTCTGGGCAATAAAATAAGTCCCTGACAGGGACCGGTTAATTGGTTTCATTCATTTTTAAAATAGCAATCAGCCTAATCCTCGTAGATAATATCAAGTCCATATGCCTTAGCTGCCTCATGTTCAATCCGGCATCCTCTTGCATTTTCCCATCCTTTGCAGAAATAGGCCGCATGACAAAGGCTCATATTTTCAAGCGATTTCGCCAAGAAGCATAGGGGAATCTGTACAACTCCTCTTTCGGCCATTTTTTCTTTGCTGTACCACTCGTCCGTAAAAAGAGTGTTCACAATTTCATATCCTTTATTTTCTAATGTCTTAATGGCCTTTTCTCTCGTTTCTTTGATTTCATCATCTGTTTTTCCAGCCATCGGCTGGCTAAACATGGCTCTCTTCATAATTTTTCCTCTCTTTCTGCTGTTTCAAGGGCAGCTCCTTTATTATTCAAAATAGCAATTTACCATACATAGACACCAGCAAAAAAATTAAAGATGGGTTTGCTAACGGTACAAGTTGGGCAGCTACAGAGGATTGTATAGTTTGTGGTTCCATTGGTTTTAACAGCTCAGCTCAGGGTTGTAATGTACTTATAAATGGGATAAATATTTTTTGGGTCAATAATGATGTCACAGTCAATTCGTCAATGCCTATATGGTTTTCTGTGCGTAAAGGTGATACCGTACGATTTATTGGTTATAACAGTCAAGTTCCAAACCTTACGAACCTATATGCCTTCAGCACAAAATGATTATTATGATGGCTTATTAAACTTCCAAACCTGTTTCCATTTTTGACCGTCATAAAAATCATACCAGATACCAGTGTTGTTAAATGCGATTGACGCAATCTCACCGTTTTCATAGTAGAGCTGGAATGCCCGGTCGGTTCGGTCGGAATATACGGCTGTAAACCCATTAATGTTCTTGACGCCGTTTAAAGTCACCTTTGCATTAGTTTTTGCTAAATTGCTATTTATGTCAGCTTTGACCTGCTTAAGGTATGCGCTGGATGGGACCTTATTTGTAGCTGTTGACTCTGTCTGCACGATGTCAGTTTTTTTAACATAATCAGCCAGCTGTTGAGCAAGTTTCGTATTGCTCACAAGCTCCTGCGCGACTTTCAGGGCAAGGGCATTAAACAATGCCTGGGCGTTCGTATTCTTTCCTCCCCCCACAACCAGCCCCTGCGTATCAACCGCTGTCACTGACGCTGCACTACCATTAAATCCCCCAAGTCCTTCCGCAATTTGTTCCGCTTCTGCTGCACTTTCCGCGGCCGCTTCCGCACTCTGCGCCGCTGCGGTTTTACTCACCTCTGCCGCACTAGCGCTTTCTTCTGCTGCCGATGCACTTGACTGGGCGTCTGTCTTTGCTGTATTGGCTGCCTGTAACGTGGTTTCTGCCTCATTGATTGCCTCCTGCGCTGTTTCCAGGGTCTGGTTTGCTCTGCTGCTGGCCGTGTTGGCCGTATTCACTGCTCTGTTCACATTCGCTGTATTAGTCTCCACTTCTGTGTTAACTTTTTCAGCCAGCGTGATCATACTATTCCGGACATCCCGCCCATACACCGCAGTACGGAAGTCATTAATCTCTTTACTGATATCAGCCATCGTTTATCACCTCTTTCTCTTTTCCTTATTAAACGGTTTATCTGCTTCTGTTGGGCCTGTATTGCGCCGGTTAGAAGGGCAACGTAATTCATATAAGGGATACAGTAATACCCATCCTTATCCATGGATGTCAACGGCAGGTCAATCCCCAGCTGCTTCTGTAACTTCTCCACATCCTGAGCCACAAAACCCATCATCGGTTCACCGGTCTCTTTCATCATAAATGATACGGGGTTCAGACCCAATACTATCGCCAGGGCCTGACCTTCCTTCAATGGTCGTATCCGTTTCTTTTTCCGCCGGTCAGATGTCTCATAGAATGAGCCGCGGAAGTCCCCCATGAAGCTACCATGGACATAGCTGCCTGTGCTGTACATACCACCGATATTAAATGACGCCCCGCTGGCCATTATCTGTTCTGATACCCTCAGGGTTTTACAATTGACAAGGTTGGCCCCTACTGTCGTATTATTGCTGGTACCGTCAAGGGTAAGGACACCTTCAGATGTCAATTTGAATCCCGGAAGGCTGATACTTCCGGATGTCATGTTAATATTACCTTCGATTATCGTTATTCCGCTTTTATCAAAACGCGCCAGTTCTTTACCATCCACATTTTTGATTACCAGAACTCCATCCTTACCAAGTCCCCCTCCTCCAAGCTCCAGCGTCCCTCCACGGATGCGGTCCGCAAGCATCGTACCTCCAGTAATATAGTCTGCTATCAGTTTTCCATCTATGGTCCATGCATTCTTATAAGGTCCATTTATCCCAGTGGTCGAAAATCCGATGCCATTCTGATTGAACTGAATTACATTTGTAGCCGTCTCCTTATCCGGTGTATTCATGATGAGGATACGCCACGGAGTGGTCGTCTTTCCGGTGTCGGGCTCTATGTTGTCAATGATGACATAGCCGCCTTTACCTCCCGTGATGAGCTGCGTAGCGTTCTCCACTTGCCGGTTAATCTCCTGGACCGTGTCCTCTGCCACTTTCTCAATGCGCTCAGATACAGCTATCTGGTTCTTGACTGTTGTTTCAGTCAGGGTCTCAGTCTGCCTCCCCAATGTAATACTGCCCTGGCCAGGGTCAAGCAGATTGATTTCCCGCCGCGTAAGCAGGAACTTCTGATTGATTCCATGAGGTCCGCTGGATACATTTGTCCAGAATCCTAATTGAAATTGTTGTACGGTGCTGTCTATGGCAGCCAGGTCCACAGCAGATACTTCCATGGATTCCGGAAGGGTTGACGCCTCTTTGAGGTATTCTCTGGCCTTTGCAAGCAATATACCGGGTTCAGTCACATCATTCCATTTCTGGTATCCCCATATCTTTCCGTACTGTTCCACAGCATCCGCGCTTTCGATGTAGTCTACACCTCCATTGACAGATGTTATATCTACCGCCTTGCCCTGCGTCTCCCCTGACTCATCCTTGTATTCCACGTCTGCGCCCTGGGGAATCAGACATGTTATAATCTGCGTGGCATCAACATAGTGTGTCAAATCCAGCAGGTTCTCCCCGAACCGGATTACTTGAGTGTTAACCCCTCCATAATCCCATAGATAGTCCAGATAACGCACTCCGGCCTCATGCCTGATACGGAGATAGCCTCCGAATGATTCAGGCAACTGCCTCAATAGTGTGAGTGTGTCTGAAAAGTCCTGGACGCTCCACTCTTTGTATCCATCATCACCACTCACCACTATGTTACCTTTTTTTATCTGCCGGCCAGCGTCCACTTGGCTGTTGTGTACGTCAAGAAGCTGTCCTATGTATCCGTCTATACCTCCTGTATAATTAAAAGGACGCTGCTGACTGTCCAGTAGGTATGTTAGGTCCCCCTCACAGGTAACTGTGACTATATTGTCAAAGCCCTGTTCCGGCCTCCACATCCGGCCATAGAATATCCCTTCGTCATCATCATAAACAATTACCTCAGATGTAAGGACTTTCAATTGCTTATAATAAGGATGCCCTTCGTATATCTGGAAAGTGAAAGAGCCGGCACCTCCCATCTCCTGGGTAAGCACTGGCTCAAATATCCGAAGTGTATCATCAAGCGGCTCGTATATGGGGTATTCTCCATTCATGTTTTTTACATATACCCGATACATTTACAATATTCCTCCCCTGTACGATATGGTAACCGTCCCGGTCCCGGTGAACATGAGCGGGTTCTCCCCTTCCTTTATAACGATGTCATATATCTTATTCGTTCCTTGTTTCAGTTCATAGTCCTTGCCGTCATATCTCACCGTCATAGCAGCTGATACCGTAATTTCAGGTATAACCCATCTCTGTGTGCCAGGAACGGTAAGGGACAGACTGCCAGTTACCTCCAGTTCCTTATAATCACGGATTATCCCTTTCTCAAAAGAGAAAGGGTCCCATAGCCAGTCCTCGTCCGATGCTGTAAGCTCATACTTATAAGGGTCAGCATTCACGCTGATAGTGAATGTCCCCAGGGTCCTTGCTCTGGAGTATTCAGATACCGTCATGCGACCGGCATAATAGTACATCGGGTCATCATCAAATATTAGTTTTCCTTCCCTACCATGAAAGTTTTGCAGGATTTCAGAAAACACTTCCGGCCACTTGTCCATGGGGTACCCACATCCAAAATTAAGAGTAATTGCCCTCCGCTCATAAATAATCCGTCCCGCAATCGCTGTAGAGAGGTCCAGGGAGCCATCGGCCCCCGGAATATCCTGATAAAATGTCTTTGGTACCGGCGGTTGGACACAATGTCTATTTGCCAGTGCCATCCTGTAGGTTGACAGCATGTCAATGCCGTTTATGCTCACGCTTTGATGTATCATCCTATTCGCTCCTTAAGGGCCTGTACCTGGCCCAGTTTCCGGTCCATCTGTCCCACGGTCTTGCCCACCAGGGCCTTCCCGTCCATCATGACGTACTTCTGGGAAGCAATGTCCGGAAGGTATGTCTCCAACAATGAAATGACCCGCTGTGTGACACCGTTGTTCTGTTCCCCGCCGCCTGTCATATTCATAGTCATGACGTCCATGCTCCCTGCCAGGGCTGCAATCTGGTCCGTGACACGCCACATATTTCCCCTGATACCTTCTTCAAGGCCCTGCATCATATGAGGCATCCATTCCTCGTAATAGCGGAGCGGCCCCTTTTCAGGTCTGGTAAAATGCAGATAATCAGAGACCGTGCCCGCCACACTCCGGCAGGCTGCTTCTACTTCGGATGTCTTTGCCTTGATACCCTGGATGAATCCATCCATCATATCCTCAGACCAGGTGTCAGCCAGGGGGATGAGCGCCTCAATGGTTGCAGTGATTCCTTGCGACATTTTCGATACCTCCCCTATTACTTGTGGGATTTCTTCGGTTATGCCATCTTTAAACCCTTGTGTTGTCATTGAACCGGCAACCTGATATGACTGCATAATGCTTTCCGCAGTTGCTTCTGGAAGAGTCATTGTCTGTGCAAATAAATCATTCGCCTTTTGTAACTCTTCTTCCGTCATTTTAGCGAATACCGCAACGTATCCAGCACCTTTCGGCCCCATCTCTGCCAGTTTCTGCAATAGTCCCTGGTCAATTCCTCTTTCTGCCAGCTCTCTCAAGTTATCAGACCACTGCTCTGTTCCATCAACCTGAGACTGCATGTTTTCCAAAAGTTCATTTGTGGACATCTTGGTTTTACCGTCAAATTTGTCAAAGGTATTAATCTGACCATATATCGTTTTTTCAAGTCCGTCCTGAATCTTCTGCAGGGCTTCCTGCGCTTCTTCTGCATTTTTTACTACTTCGGAAATGGTACTTCCGGATGAATCACGAAGTGAAAGCAATGAGTCCTCGATTCCAGAAAATGTTGCCGTTGCCTCAGTCACGGCCTTACTGACTGAGGAGTGGATGGTATTCTGTATCTCCGCTACGGTTCCTGCCCATCCGGTAATGAATCCTTTACCGGACATCTGGCCTATGTATGCGAATACCGTGGATGGAGAATGAACACCTAACTGCGTTTTTGCAGACGTGATTATTTCAGCGCACATGCGCTGAACGTTTTTCACCACCTCACTCTTTCCCGAAGTGATTCCGCCTGTTAGTCCTGCCGTTATTTGCTTTCCAATATTTGAGAATGCTTCCTGTGGCAGCCCATCTTCTGCAGCAAATTCAGTTTCATTGGCTACATCTGTCATTGCATCAACGACATCGCCCTTCCCACCATCAATTCCCCCTTCAAGGCCAGCATCAGTTTTTTCCCCTACCTTCTCCATCACTTTTGATGATGAGCTGATTTCGAGGGTATCCTCAACTGCACCTACTCCAGCGTCAGCCAATGTTTTCGCAGTATCAGAAATCTTTCCTACTCCGCTTAGAATACCAGCGGCGAGACCTCCGGAAAATTCGGTCCCTGATATTTCCATTTCTCCGGTTTTGCTTTTAACACTCTGAGTTGCATCTGTCAGAGAATTATCTGCATCTTCTGGTATTTTTGCAAGTTCCTGCCGGCTCTTCAATTCCAAACGAACGAGCTCAGCGACATACTCATCGGTAATACCTGGCGCGCCTTCCTTAACTGCTGCCCTTGCCTCAGCTAATTTTGTCTTGTAAGTTTCGCATTGTTTTTCTAGACTCTCTCTCGTAGATGTCTCAGAGGTTTGAAAGTCATTGGTTAACAGATCTAATGATTCTGATATTTTTGCCTGGTCCCCGGAAATTATAGCAGCACTCGCACCCTCGTAATTTGCAATCGTGGAGTTATACCCTTCCAGTGCCGCAGTTGCGTCCGCTAAAGTCTGATTGTTCTCAATCATGTGGTCCTTAAAGCCTGCTGTTGTTTCTCCTGCCATAATAAGTTGGTCTTGCAGGTCATACAACTGCTGCCTCAATTCATCATTTGTTCCATCAGAGGCATATTCAGCCATAAGGCGATTATATTCTGACTGCAGTTCATTTTCTTTTGCAAGTGCGTCATTATAATTCTGAGTCGCCGTCTCTGAATTTTTGGTTGCATCAAAAAGTGCCTCCCTTGCCCCCTTTTGCTTAACGATAGCCTCCGTATATGATTCCTGATAGGCATTCAGTGTGGCCTCCGCCTTTTTCTTCTCAATGAGATTATTAATCTCCTGCTGAAGTCCCTGATAATCTTTGATGACACCATCGACCATGTCAATCTCAATCCCAAGTGCATTTTTCAATTCATTGACAATAAATGCTGCCCTGACCTCATAACCCTCATTGATTTTCCCGTTCTCGTCTGTGATATTCTGTAATTCCTTCCACAGCTCCTTCTCTTTTCCCGATTGCGCCTCTATGACGGATACGGATTCCTGCCTACGTTGCGACAACTCATCATAAGCGCCTTTCAGCTCTTCTACCTTTTCTTTATTCTCTTTTTCTGCCTCTGTAAGCTCCCGCGCGTCTTCGTAATAGTCAACCATATTACCCTGCGCTGCAAGAAAGGCGCCTCCTAAAACGCCAACAGCTAATGCAGTTAAGAAGAGCGGGCCTCCACTCGCAGACAATGCGGTCAATCCTCCTGATATTACAGGGAGCATCTTCATAAGTGCGCCAATTCCGGTAGAAAGCTTTCCGATGGATATAAGCAGGGGACCGATTGCTGCAACGAGTAAACCAATTTTTACAACTGTCTCCTTTTGGGTTGCATCCAGCTTATTAAACCAGTCCGTCCACTGCTGTATCTTTGCCACAAGCGCCCGTATTTTAGGTATCAGCGCGTCACCAATCGCAATTGCAGCCTCCTGCAGCTGGCTTTTAAGGATGGTCAGCTGTCCGTTGAGGTTGTCCTGCGTTGTTTCTGCCATGTCCTTTGCCGCGCCCTCTGAATTGGCAATAGCATCCGACAGTTTTTTGTAATCATCTTCGCTGGCATTTATGATGGCCAGCATGCCGCTCATGGCCTCCTTGCCGAAAAGAGTCGCCGCATATGCGGACTGTTGCTCCTGGGTAAGCCCCTCAATAGCCTGAGTCCCCAATGCTAAAGCAAGATTCTGGGCCACCTGTGCTTTATTTGTCTTTTTGGTCACTTTGATTCCCAGTTTATCCATTGCCTGTTTCTTAAACTGAGCTTCAGACATATCCTTTATCTGTTCCTGACCGGCATACATTGCAAGCTGGAAATACTTTTCTTCCTCCGACAACCCTTTAAGCGTTTCCCCGTATCCGTCAGCAATAGCCTGCTGCTCCAGGGTAGCCAGACGCTGGGCCTTCTGTTCCTCTGTGGTGACAGCAAAGGATTCCCGCAAGATTTTTAATGTCTCATCCAGAGACTTCATTGAACCGTCTTCATTGGCAATCTCAATCCCCAGTTCATTCATGACGCCTTCCATGGATTCCGTGGGTTTTACCATATTGGTGATGGCTGCTCTCAACTGGGTACCTGCCTGGCTGGCCTTGATGCCACTATTGGCCATCAATCCCACTGCGAGAGCCGTATCCTCCATAGAATACCCCAGAGAGCCACAAACAGGCGCCACATACTTGAATGTTTCGCCCATCATCTCCACGTTGGTGTTGGCATTGCTGGAGGCCGCTGCCATAACATCGGCCAGGCGCCCGGCATCCGCTGCCGTGTATCCCATACCGGTCAGGGCGTCCGTTACGATATCGGATGTGGTCGCCAAGTCTGCACCGGATGCAGCTGCCAGGTTCATGATTCCGCTGATACCGTTCAGCATGTCATCTGTTTTCCAGCCTGCCATTGCCATGTAACTCATGGCGTCTGCGGCCTCAGATGCGCTAAATTTCGTCTCTGCGCCCATCTCCCTGGCCTTATCCCTTAGCCGGTCAAAATCCTCACCCGTGGCCCCGCTGATGGCTGACACATTGGACATTGATTCATCAAAGTCTGCCGTTGTCTTTATCGCGGCGGCTCCCACGCCGGCCACAGCAGCCGTAACCGGAAGAAATTTCTTCCCGACGCCTTCAATCTCCTGTCCGACTTTCTGGAATTTCTCTCCGGCCGCACTAATCTGCTGCAGGGTAGTATTGGCCTTCCCGGCCTGGTCCTCCAGGGACTTAAGCTGCTGCTCCGTCTCAGCTATCTCCCTCTGCAGGGCGTCATACTGTTCCGGCGCTACCGGGTTCCCAAATTCATCCGATACTTCCTTAGCTGATTTCTGGAGCGTCTTTAATTCGCTGGAGGTTTTTTTGATTTCCTCCTGTATGGCATCGTACTTCTCCTGAGATATCTCTCCGTTTGCCAGCTGCTCATCGGCGTTCCTGGACTGTTCTTTTAAGTCGCCCAGTTTTTTTTTGGTCTCGTCTATCTGTTTCTTGATTGGGTCATACTTTTCTTTCCAGGCATCATAGTTTGAGGCTGATTCTGCCACCTGCTTGTTTGCCTCTTTCAGGGTATCCAGTTTACCCTTAGTTCCCTGCACGGCCTCTGCCAGGAGCTTCTGTTTCTGCCGCAGCAGCTCCGTGTTGGTTGGGTCCAGTTTCAGCAGTCTCTCCACATCCTTAAGCTGGCCCTGTGTGCTGCTGATTTCTTTGTTGACGCCGCTTAATGCCTTGTTTAAACCGGTGGTATCCCCACCGATTTCTATTGTGATTCCTTTGATACGGTCTGCCACGATACCACCTCCTTAAAATTTGTCAAATTATCTCCCCTGAAAATATATCCACACCTTTTAGAAAAAGCCTGTATTTTCAACAAAAGTTCATCTAAAGGTGTGGATATGAAATCAGGGGAGATAAATGGACTTATTTTAACGTTAAAATAAGTCAAAATCCTCCTGGGTTGCCAGGTTTGGATACTTATAGCTGTCATTTTGTGACTCTGTAAACATGTCCAGAACCAGCCCAATGGTGAGCAGGTCGAGGTCACTAACCGCTACCCCCAGCTGGGCCGCCCGGAGCATGAACAAGGGCGTTGTCATTTCCCGGCTGCTCGGCTTCGTTTTTTTTTGGCCTCCACATCTGTCTCAATATTCAGATGCCACAGGTCAAGGAGCTGGGGCAGTACCGTGTAAATTGAAAACGTATTGAACTGGTCCAGCCACTCCTCCGGGGTGTCCGGCTGCTTCGGGTCGGCATGAAGCGCCATTATGTATGCCACATTCTCAAACAGCTCCAGGTCACTGATTGGAATTTCCTCGCCTTCCACGGCCTTTCCCAGGCGCATTAAATCCCGGAAGATATCCCGCCGGAACCGCGCCCGGTACAGCCTTGGTATGGCAGCCGATGCCTTGAACGGCACCAGCTTTCCATCAATCTCTATTTCCTTGCTTATCATGTCTTACCTCCGTTACGCTCCTAAGCCGGATGCGGCTGTCTCATATACATTTTCATACCAACCGTTATAGGTTGCCTCATCCGTTGTATCACCGGTCCGTGCTTTAATCCTCCCGTCCGGAAGAGGTGTTGCAGAGATGGTCAGAGTCTCTGTTACCGGTTCAATGGATTCCTCCTTGGTCTGAGACTCCACAGACGGCCTGGTAGCGCTGCAATTATACAGCACATGCCGGATAGCCTTCTCATCACCGTCAAACTCAAACAGCAGGGCAAACGCGGTCTGTTTGGCATCGGCGTTTTCTACCAGGACCTTCTTTCCGTCTAATGTTTCCCCCAAGACGGCCGTCCGGAAGCTTTCGGGCAGCAGGGCCACCTCCAGGTCCCCCTCATAGCCGTTATTGGCAGCTGCCTGATAGTAGGTGATTCCATCTGCGTAAAACTTGGAGATGTCACCCTGGGCATCCAGGGATATGCTGACAGACCCCTTGATGGGTGTCGGTTTGGCAAACTTGATTGCCCCATCCCCTCCTGTTGTCTGTGGTGCATAATGCACGTTCTTAAGGTTGTACTTGACTTTATTCATTGATTAATACCTCCATTTCATACAGCACCTCATACATCTTTTCAGATTCAAGGTATGTCTCTGTTTTCTCATAGAAAAAGCCATGCTCTTTCAGCACGGCTTCCACTCTTTTTTCCGCATCCGGGTCCTTTCTATCCGTATAAAGTTCTAAATCCAGCTCGTTGATACCCTGATAGACAATCCCGTCAGCGGAAAAGTTATTGGTTTCTGGGTACAAATACACCAGGTATGGTTTTTCCGGTTCCTTCCCTTCCTCGAAATGATGGTAAGCTGCCGGGAATCCGGCTGACTTAACCATCTGGTACACTTCTTTTTCTGTCATTGTGATAACCTCGCTTTCAGACGTTTCTCAAACTCTTTGGCGGCCTGCTTCTCCGCAGGGCCTATATGCGGGATACCTTCTACCCGGCCACCGCCCCGTTTCGCATGTCCTTTTTCCAACAGATGGGTGAGGCCCGGCTTTTTCTTGTTGTATATCCGGATTCCTATGGATACGGCATTTTCCGATTCCACCTTTGAGGCCCATCCATCCTTATAATGTCCCTTCCTGCTCCCAGGCCCATCCGGGGATGTCTTTTTCAGTTCCTTCACGGTCTCCTTTGCAACTGCCCTGGCTTCTGCCTTTGTGTCGGCGGCTACCTCAGAGGCATACTCCTCCATCATTTTGGCAATCTCTGTTCCCAGAGAGTCAATCCTGATTCCTGACATGACATCACTCCTTTGCTGTGGCACGGATTTTCACGGTTTCATTTTTATACTGGACATTATCAATACTGGTGATGTCATAAGCCTTACCCCGGTGTACCAGCCTGTACCCCTTCGTGTTCATGGCCCCCAACAGCGGATGATAACGCAGTATGAACATGATTGTGTTCTGGGCCTGTGTCTGCGCGGCCTCCCAATATTCAGACCCCGACAGGTTATTCATATAGGCGTATCCACGGTAATATTCCGTCCAGGCTGCTATCTGGTTCCCTATATCATCCTCGGTATAGCCATCACTCTTCTCAATCGTCACCGGCTCCCGGTATGCCCCCGCATTCATGGCGCCACCTCCTACAGCAGGTTCTCACAATACATCCCAAGGATGGTGTCCACCACCCGGTTGACATTGTTCTTATCTACGGTCATCTGCCGGTTATCGTACATATCGGAGACAAGTACCAAAACGGCAATTGTGATGTCCTCATGTATATCAATCGCAGCCTCATCGAGACCGGTATATCCCTTTACATAGTCCATGGCTGCCGGAAGGAGGATTTCCAGGTACTGCCTGTCCTCCTCCGTCAGGTATGCCTCTTCCGTCCGTATCTGCCGACAGATATCCTTAAGCGTTATCTCGCTTACTTTCATCCTTTACGCCCTTTCTCACAGTAACCTGCTCGATATATCCAGCCTGAGCCAAGTCGCGGATTAATACCACATCTATGATTTCTCTGACCTCACCCTTATACATGGATACCGCGCCGGAAAATGATTTCAGTGCCTTGACCTTCATGTCCTGCCTCCTTAATCGGATGCCTTCATGACCAGTTTGACAATCTTCTGGGCATTCTCGACCTTAGCATCAAACTCCATCCATGCAATCACGCCTATGGCATGTTCATCCGCATATCGTTCCTGGAGGACCTGCGCGGATGCATCCTCGGACAGTTTTACAGCCAGGCCGGACAAATCCCCATAGTAAATGGCTGTCTTCCCCGCCTCCATTCCGTCCATCTGGTCTGACACATAAACCGGCTTTCCCAGGAGAGTCGTACCGAAGGGGGACGTGATGTCATCCTGCATGAGATACCGGCCATTACCATCCTTCAGCAGACGTAGGGCCGTCCTGGTCGCGCTGTTCATAATGAATACGGCCTTTGCCTGAAAGGCATCCTTCACCTTATCCTTCAGCATGATGATTTCATCCATCGTGACGGCGGATGCCGCCGCGGTTTCCACGCTGAGGGTCACGCCCTTCAAACCCTCAACCTTGGCATCAGTCACATGCAGCAGTTCCGCCTCCAGGAACCTTGCAATTGATTCAGATATCTCATTAACAACAAACGATACGATGTCAAACTGGCTGTTGTTTGCCAGGGACTTGGACACTTTGGACAGGGCGCCGGCCAGGTATCCAGTCAGTTCGATATTTGTGAACTTCCCGCTGGTGCTGGTAAGGGATTTGAATTCCTCTGCATAGGCCATCTTGATTGTGTTACCATCAGCTGCATAGTACGGGATTGACAGAGCCCCTTTTACATTGTACCGGGTCGCCATCTTATAGATTGGGCAGATGTCCTCCACCTTCTTGATAATTCGGTTCGCAATCGTCTTGGGGATAACGGCGCCATTATCGGTCTTTGTCATCTCACCAGCACGTTCCTCCAGGACCTCCCCGCGGATATAGGCCGCAAAAGCACGCTCTTCCAGCTCCTCCTGTTTCAGGTCCTCATGTTTCTCTGTGCTGATAACATTCAATTTCAAGTCCCTGGCACGTTCCAACTTTTCAATAGTGCTGTCCAGGGCCTTCACCTGTTTATCCAGGTCATCAAACTGCTGGTCTTCTTCTTGGCTAAATGCCCTCTGCTCCGTCTCTGCGGTGGACGCCAGGTCTTTCATCTGCTGAACCAGGTCGGCCCGCTGCTCCGTAAGAGACTTTAAGTCCTCCGCACGATACTGCATGTACTGCCTTGCAACTGTTTTCTTTCTCATTCTGCTTTCTCCTTCTCTAATTCCTTGATTCTATTGTGATACTTACTCATATCAATCGTTTTCTTTACTTCCTTGACCTCCACATAATCCGCGCGGACCTCCAAAGGTTCTGGTGTCAGGATTGTCTCTCCCTCTGCCCTTACCTCAACACTGGTGCCCTCGTAGCATGGCTGCTTGCGCTCATCTATAATGGACACCTCCACCAAGTCCATATCCTCCACGTACCTGCGCTCCAGAGCGTCATTGATATCCTCCTTACTGGCATCCCGTTCCCTGAACCCAAAGGACCAGCCTCTAAGCTTCTTCTTCCGGGCTTTTTCAATGACTTCCGGGTCCGTGACCTCTGCCCGGGCATGGAGTCCGATGCTATCCTCGTACAGCTCCAGATTTGTGCTTGTGGAACCTAGATTCCTGGTCTTGTCATGGTTTAGGAGCAGCTGCACCTCATTGTGTCTGAGCGCTCGCTCAAACACCCCAGGTACAATCTGCTCCACAAACCGTTTCCCGGTCTTACGGTCCCTCATAGGCCGCGAATCCCTGGCCACGGCATTGACATAGCCTTCAATCACCACACTGTCTGACCTTAGTTCAATCCTCATTTTTCTTTTCACCTTCTTTCTGCTCCGGCCCTGACTCTTTCTGTCCAAGTCCGCCGGTCTTGTTCATGTTCGGCATGTAAAACTGTTTCGTCTCCGGGTCATACAGCACATCCTGCAGGCCAAGGCGGACAAAATCCAATCCCAGCGGCGGCAGATTCTCCCTTAAGCGTATCTCATCAATCTGCATGAATCCGTTCTTACTGGCCGTCTCATAAGCCCGGAAACGTTTTTCAATGTCCCCTTTGGTCAGCTCTGACGTATCCGCTGCAAAATAAAAGGACCCCTTCTCTGATTCAAGAAGCAGGTCCCGGTTCAGGGCGCATTCAAACTCTTTTAAGATTGGATTCAGGCAGTACTGGACGAAGTTTGTCTTATCCTGCTCCGTGGCGCCGCCGTTTATCATAGCCGGCGGCATGTTGAACAGCTTACAGATTTCGTCACTGTTAGTTTTCTTGTTCTCGTTCAGCTGCATCTCCACAGACGTGTTACTGGCCTCCTGAAAATCTAACCCATCGTTCAATATGACGACATTTTCTGTGTTGTTCTGGTAAAGTCGGAGCCATGCTGCCCTTAATGCCTCAATGGCCGGTTTTGCCAGCTTTTTAGCCGACTTGACAAACCCTTTCTTATTGCCACCGGTCTTGACCAGATTCTTTTCATACTCCAGGGAATGATAGGCTACGCTCAGGACTTCGCTGTTCTCATCCACCACACTCCCGCCGGAACGTCCATCCTCCGTATTCCTGAGCACTTTCAGAAATTCAAAGGGCTTATATTTCGTCCCTTGAATCATGATGTCATAATCCTTAAAAATCGGGTCTGACGTGAACAGGAAGGAGACCTCAGATTCCCTGACGTAATGCAGGGAACGTATTCGATTCCCAGTGCGGTTTATGAAGGCATACCCGCCTTTACCCATCAGGTAATCTCTGACCAGTGCACGCTTGAACTGAACCCCATCCAGCGTGTCCCCGGTATCATCATTTAGCAGCCGGACCCTGGTATCATCCTCAACAGCTTCCAGTTTTCCATCCACCAGCCTATAAAGCCGAATAGGGATGGTTGAAACGGTTTCTGCTATCTTATTCACGCAGGCCGCAAAGGCTGGCACATTCATGGCCTGGTCCCTGGTCATGTAGTCATCCGACAGACTGGCCCGCAGCAACGCATCTTCGTTGGACTCTGTTTCTGTTTTCTCTGGTTCCGGGTCTGCCCTCAACCGAAAGGACCACATATGCAATCACTCCTCTCTCTGTTGCGATATCGCAACTAACACACCTGCACTGTAAAACCGCTGTCATCAAGGAGGATATCCTGCTGGAGCAGATACACTGAGTTGATAATACTCACCACTCCGTCCACCTTCCCCTTGGATTTCTTCTTGTTGACATACCGGTTCATATTGGTGTCATAGGTACACTTCGCATTTTCAAAATTGGTTTCCAGCAGCCGGTTTTCCTCGTAATGCCACTTCTGGTTTGCCACCATTTCTGCCAATAGCTTGGTGGGAGGATGCAGGGTGTCCGAATGCTGCCGTATTTCCACCGTTGTATAATTCTTATCCCATTTCTGGGCGCTTGACAGGGCATTATATCGGTCATAGCCGATTGACTTAATAACCACGCCTCTGGATTCCTCCAAGCCTGCCACGTAGTCCTCAATTACGCCGTAGTCCACTGTCATATCACCGCAGGCAATGCAGGTTCCCGCGGCAATGGCTGCCCTGTAATCAAACTTCTCAAACTCACTCTTTTCATCAATCCTTCCCTCCGGTATAAATGTCATGACGTGGCTCAGTATCTCCCCATCCTCCTCCGCCGACATGGTCACGGAACAGTTATCGTTTGTCATTGCAAGGTCAACACCCACATAAACCTCCCGGCCTTCCCAGTCTATCCGCGGTACCTTGCAGGCCTTTACCTGGTCAATCGGGATGTATGTCTCAGTCCCGGCGCCCTGATAGATGATGTTACAGTGCTTGGTCAGGAAGTTCTCCCGCAGCTTCTCCCGGTTGATAGCCCTCTGCCGTTTCAGCAATAATTCATCCCAGACCTCCGGTATCTCCAATGCCAGGGGATTTCCGTGGGCCAGGATAGTATCATCCGTAGCCCAATCTTTTGTATTGTCTGGCTCATAGAGTAGGGCAAACACTGTCTCGTCATCAATCAGGCCGTCCAGGATTTTCTTGGCATTGTCCACCTCGTCCTCCAGCGGATTGTCCGCTGTTGGATACTTGGTTGAAATGATAAATCCCAGCTTATTCCGTATGAGTAGCTGGCCGGAGCGCATGGCCTCCACCGGATAGGATGTAGGCAAGGCTCCCACTTCATCAGCAATAAACACGCTTGGTTCCTTTCCATCCATCCTGCTGGTAGAGTAATTGAGTGGCGTGTACTTCGTCTTTGTGGGGTTATGCAGGATGTAATCCCGCAGCACCTTAAACTCGTTCTCCTCAAAGACCTCCACGTTAGTTGCCAGCAACGGCTCCAGAGCCTCCTTAATCTCACGGGCCAGCGCCCCATCCGGCGCCACAGAGAAGAACCTGGAATAGGCCGGCTCCAGGTAAAAAAGCAAAATAAAAAGAACAGCAACAACAAATGTCTTGCCATTCTTTCTGCAAATCTCCAGGACCGCCGTCTGATACCGGCGCATCCGCTTGTCATTCCGATGGACCGTACAGAGGACTGCTGTTATAAGCAGCCATTGATATCCGGCCAGCGCCGAATAGATGGACTGACCAGCCTTCGGCCCCTTTGCCATCTTAAGTACCTTGAGAATTTTATATATCTTATCCAACAGTTTCTCATTGATGATGTATTTCTCGTTCTTCCCCTTGTACGTCTGCAAAAAGTCTGCACATTGGAGGATAACGTACCTCGGTGCTTTTATCTTTCCCCGGCATACCCCCTCAGCATATGCGACCGCCAGGTGCTTAACCTTAGTCCTCGTCGTCCTCATTGATTAAATCCATGATGGTCTTTTTCTTCTCTCCAGGCTTCACTTTCGCGATGGACAGCTTCGCCCGGCTCTGAGGGGATAGGCACAGCTCATTGCAGCACCGGAAGTATTCCTTTGATGCCTCGGCCCTGGCCATCCGGAAGGAATTCTCAAAGAGCAGTTCCTTCTTATCGTTGGCCTGCCGGTCCAGCTCCTGGATACGGTCCACAGCAATGGCGGTCTGAGCCAGAATGAACAGGTCCAGATTTCCCAGGATGTCGGCCTCTTGCAATTCGGCCATGATGTAATTAAATATCTCCATTTGGGATTCCGTCAGGTACAGCGGCGGCACCAGTTTGTCATTCTTTCCGCGGAGCTTATCCTCCAGCTCAAGGCGCTGCGCCTCTTCTTCTTTTGTAATTGTGCCAGTCTTTACCCTGGCTGATTTTGCCGGCCTTGCCATCCTATCACCTTCCTTCTGGGCCGAAATTCTCATTTCTAAGATTTTGTGTATTTAAAGGTGGGGCGTCGGTGTCCCGAAGTGTGTCTATTTTTTACACAACTCCCCGGGGGATACCTCCGCCACCAGACGGATTCCTGCACCCACCAGGACACACTCATGACCGGTCTGCTCTTTGATGTATTTACGAAAGTCATCTATGCATGACTTCGTCAGCTTCTTGGCTGTCTCAAAGACAAGAATGCTATCCTGGCCGTTTACCGTCTTAATCTCTTCACATTCAACCCGTTTTCCGTTTTCAACTTCAATCCATAGTCTCACTGACTTTCCTCCTGTTCATCTATAATCTCTTTTATAGTTTCATACGGTATCTCTCCACTCTCACACATCTCATGGTGCACCCCGCATACAGTCAGCAGGTTGTCATCATCCAGGCGCCGGTCATAGTCCGTCTCTATCGGTATGGCATGATGAACGGACAGATTCTCGTAGTTATACTGCCGGTCCGTGCCGTAAAGGTTTCGGATACACACCTGGCAGAGGTTCTTGTCACGCCGGCGTATCTGCTCCCGTTTCTCCCTCCACTTCCTGGAGCTACGGAACCGGTCTATGTAGGTTATCTTCTTTTGATGTGCTGGCTTCCTGCCGCAGTCGTATTGGCTATCATGAATACGGCCACAGTATTTACATGACTTAAGCATCTTATTGCCTATCTTCTCTTATTGACAAGTTATGAGTATTAAAAAAGGGCTGCGCAAAAGCAACCCGCTAATCTAAACTTCAATCTTTCTTTGTATTTTCAACGATTCTTTTATGATTTCTACTCTTCTACTGTTATTTTCACGCGCCCTATCTACATGACATTCACTTACTATTAAAGTATTTGATAGTCCTATTAATGCACTAGCCGCCTTCGATATATTATTGGAGTTTACTTTTCCTGTCACTGACCACCTTTCTTCAAGATACCCTGTCAGCTCTGATGCCAATTTTCTTAGTTCACTCCCAACTGCTTCATATTCTCCTAATTCAGCCACACTACTCATCTCTCTTATCAACGGGCTGCTGTAAATATTTCCATACAAAACTAATGAATATGAAATTTTTGCTTTAAGTTCTTTAAATCTTTTGCGTGGCTTCAGTATGGCCTCAACAAAAATTTGTCCTAATATAAATATTAATACACCTGAGATGATAGTCCAAAATATACTATTAGATGAATTTATTGTTTCAGAAATTGCATTACTTCCACTTGCTATATTCTCCATAAATACACCCTCCACGTTTTTTTTTATATCTTACACCAAAGTTCGGCAAAAGAAAAGCACCCTTACCGGAATGGATTCCTCACTGGTCTAAATTTCACCCATGAGGGAAAAGAAGAAGGCCCCCGTTTCCGGTAGGCCCAATTTCTTTCTTACAATATATCACACCTTTATAGTCACATTCCATCACATTGTGAAATTTTTTAATGCCTTGGCGTGTATGCGGTGAATGTGCTGCCAGCTGTGCTTCATTTCGTTGCAAATCTTCTCCCACTTCATTCCCCGAATATACCGATATGTAAGTAAATCCTTTTCCCTCTCATCCTCCATAGCCTCAATGCGCCTCTGCACCTCCTGGAATGCGCATATCCGACTGTACCGGGCTGCAACCAGTTCCTGTTCTATCTCGTCCACCTTCACTACGTAATCAGACAGGTCCTTCTTATCCGTCCCGTGCGGCATCCCGTCATTCGTGACAGAAGGAGACATTTTATTCTGTCTCAGTTCCTCCAGCTGCTCTTCCAGGCGCCGGACCCGCCGCTTCTCCTTCTGATAGGACATTAGGAATTCCTTCTTCTTTTCGTTTTCTATTTTTTCCTTGTCCATCGACATCACCTCCCTGCTCTCGGTATGTATGTGCGCTCACCCATCAGGTACTCTTCCTCCTTGCGCTGCTGTCCCAACAGCTGGCGCATCCGGTTTAAGGTATCACGGTTCTTTGGCTCATTAAAGAACTCCACAACCTTTTCATTCATCAGGACTATATCTTTATTCTCCCTACGGTTTCTTCTGCTGCGCTGCAATTTCGTAGCTACGCGATTTCGTTCGGCCTTATCTTTGGCAAACTCCATCTCATGCAGCAGGTCCTGCAGGCGCTTATCTTCCTCCCCTACCATGTCATAGGCATACTTGTATTCCTGCCTGCATGCATCGATGTAGTTTAGAAACCTCTCAAGCTCTTCTGCCGGGTTTTTCTGCTTTCCCAATAAAAACGCACGCCTCCTTGCCTTAAAATCTATTCTCGTTCATTCTGATGCGTTACAGGGGCATTTCAGGCTTGTTTTATCTATACTCGTTTTGCCACAATCGGTATCCTGCCCAAATCGTACCCGCATCCCTTCAACGCTTGCGTCACCCTGTCCCACTCATCGGCCAGTTCTAACGCGTTCTCGTCATCCACCCGTATAATCAGGTACCTCTTTTGGTACAGGATACCCACATCACTGTAATGCTCTATCTGTTGCCGGTGCCGGATGCCCAGCATTACCATCAGCTCCGCTGCTCTGTACCGGCCATCATACCGACCACAATCATACAGGTCATAGTACACAGGTCTTGATGCCATGTATCATCACTCCCTTCGGCGGCCTGCGCAGTCCCGGAACCGGGCACAGGCTGGTATACATGTACGGCGGCGCCGTCCGGATGCGCTCCTTGATGGCCTCGCCAGCCTGGGCGGCCAGAGCCTTGCTGCGGTCGATACGGCTGACCTTGGCCTGCTTACTGTCTGCTTTCTTTCTCAATCAGGTACCTCCAAACATCTTCTCCGCCAGTTCGCGGTTCTGCCTTTCCTCATCGCTCAGCATTTTCATGATTATCGCATTTGCCGGAATGAAGTCAGACATTCCATTATCCACGCACTTGATACACCTATCAGGATTATCAAATTGGTTTCTTCCACAATTCCCGCAATCTCTAACTTTCATTTGACGTCCTCCTGTGTTTGTCCGAAAAGCCGCATCCACCATTAGAAATACATTTTCCATTCTGATAATCATAACAGCCTTCGCATGGGTTAATCTCTACTTCATGGGTGCGGTCATCCCAAAAATTATAATCCATATATAACACCTCTAAATATCAGTTTAGCTGTGTAAGTTTCCTTCGTAAAACTCATACAGTTTGTCACACAGTTCTCGGTTTTGGATTCTCTCCAATTTTTGATACTTTCCACCGACATATGCAGCACCACATTTCTTACAACGCATATCAGTAATTTTCAAAACCACATCCTTTCCCAAAGGGATGTAATGCGGCTCATCGTCAACAACTTCGCCGCCACAGTTATTAATATTACACTTCATATTTTCCTTTCCAGTTCTTCGCCAAAATGTTAACTTTAGCTTACCTATAATCTTCAATCTGATTCTTCCCAAATTTTGAAAATGCCAAGTTGTTCAGCAAGCCATTTTCGTCCATCTTCATTCAATGAGAAAAATACCGACTTCTTTTTCTCTTCGCTTTCCCAGTATTCGCAATCGCAATCCGCAAAACCAAGCCATCTTAAATCAGCCCATATCTCATTGTCGTAGTTGGTGTTGAAATAATTACGATATGGTCTAAAATAAAGCTTTCCGTTACGCTTATACGGCTTATGTTTGTCAAGACCTATACAGTGCTTTGCCTGATTGATATACGATATCTGTCTGGCTTTTATTAGAAGCTCATCATATTTTTCCGGATTTATCATTTTCTGTCCATCTGCAATGGAAATACTAAAACTTTCAGCTTCCTTCTGGATTAATTTCTGTATAGTCTTCCAGTGCAGTTTGCAGCCATAATTACCTTTGCTATCCTCATACAAATCATCTTCCAGCACTCCAACACAGCAATCATATTCATCATATTCATAGCTGGTTTTTCTAAATGCAGGACATCTTTCACATTTCATTTCATCCTCCAAATCTTAATTTTCAATCCTGCTATTCCACTCTTTTATAGCTTCCTCTTCGCTTTTATGAAATTTTTGTCCGAGAATCGTGAATTTGCAAAAATGCTCTGTCCTGTATTCGCCTCGATAATTGGTTTCAATTATTTTATTTTTACGTTTGCACCCACAAAATGGACACGGCTTTATTTTTTCCATATTGCTCTCTCCTTCTCAAATCTTAATTTTTGCCTGTTTCGCCGTTGCAACCATCTGAATTAATGTATCCGTTGCTTCAGCCACTCCATCATAATCTTCTCCGAGTCCGTTACTTAAAGCTGTGCTCATTATATGGATAGCTGTGTTAATGGCTGCTACCTGCTTCTTGTTTAAGTACATAATTTCCCTCGTTTAAATATTAATTTCTATTCGTTAGCGTAAGTAATCAGCTTCATCGTTAAGATATTCAACTAATTCTTCGATGCCGTCTCCTCTGTCATAAGCTTTTAATTCGGCAATAACCGTCTCCAAACTGTCAAATCTTTGTAACGCCTTAATTAATTCTTCCATATCGTTTCTCTTTCTCTCTTAATGAGTTAAATATTTTCTTACGTTTCAATCTACAATCGTAATATATACACTCACAATCTCATTACATGCTGGACAAACAATTTGCTGTTCATACTCATTCATTCCGGTTCGGACGTTCTTTAGGTCGTCTTTTTCAAACTCCAGCAAGGCTCCACAGTTACTACACGTTATCCTGCGCTTTTGGCCGTACTTAATTACTTTTACCATAGTTTACTCCTCCTAAAAATATCAGTTTAGCTGTCTTGGTAATTGTCCTTCAGTCCCGTGTTTCTAATACAACAACTGCATTTTTGATATCTTTGTGATTTCCACTTACAATCAGCACATGACAACCGTTCAAACTCTTTCAGCGCCGATTCACTCCACCACCCAACTCCGCTGCATCCGCTTAAAAAGTACGGTGTAATCTTATTTTCATCTACTAACTCAATTTCAACCGGTATTAAAAAGGTATCTCCAATTTTATATTTCATGACCAATTCCCTCTAACAACTTAGGCAATCCTTTTTTGACAATCTCCCTTGTGGCACGTTCCACCACTTTCTCAATTATATTGTCTTTTTCAGAGTAGATATAATTTTTCACAGCCTTATCTACCCCGTCACGGACACCTTGTCTTGCCTCCCGGTATTCACTTCCACGTTCTGCAATAAACTGCCCTGCAATCCTTTCTTCTACAATTCTAGCAATGTTCTCTTCGCTAATTTCAATTTCAATCTTCATGCCTGCCTCCTAAATATTAATTTTTTTGCGTCTTATATTTAATTGTTACATACATAACACATCGAAATTCATGCCCACAATTCCTGCACTCCATTGTCCGTTCGCTACCACTAATGTTAATCAGTCCGCTGGTCCCTAATATTTCATGCTTACTGTGTTTCGCTCCGCAGTATGGGCATATAATACTTTCTGCACTTACCGCCATTCTATATTCCTTCCTCCGGTTTTCCCGGAAATAGCAATTTTTTTCATGTCTCGTTCATATAATTCTCTTAAGCTCATCTTCTCGCTTTCTGGATATAAACCCAGAGGGCATGCATTAGCACAGCAAGAACGTATTTTTTTCTTATGAGCTTCCAAATTGTCATTCCCATAGTCGCATAATGTGTAACCTATTTGACTTGTATATCTGTAACTACATTTTGGATACATTTTCTACTCCTCGCTAAAATGTTAATTCGACGGTGGAAAACAGCCGCGTAAAATTTCCAATAGCTTCTTATCGTTCTCCTTACACTGTTTCGCCAGATTGCATGGAGTATCACATTTAAAATAATCCTGCCGCCTCTTATCAGCCTTATCGCAATGCTCGCATGGCTTATTCATTCCTCGTCTTCCTCCTTCGCTCCCCAGTCCTCCCGAAAATATTAATTTGGTTGACAAAAACATGTAAAATCTGTAAAACACGCTCATGTTAAGCAAATTTTAATATCGCTGCCCACAGTATGGACAATATCTGTAATCCGCTCCATCTGGCATTACAGCGATTTCTCCACAGTTTTTGCAATCAACTTCCTCCGTCTCACCACTCTCCAGCGCTTTTATGGCCATCTCATAAGCCTGTATCTGCATCTCCGTCTCTGCTATAAAAGCTATTTTTTCATATATCGTGTTTCCGGCAATTCCAGTGCGTACCATTTGCTCCCATCCCTTATCTGTAGTTTGGTAGCGGTATGTATTAATGTGTTCTTGTAGTATCGCTATTGCTCCCTGTCTATCTATCATTCCTCTGCCTCCTTATATGGCTCCGGTAATGGCATCCAGGCCAGCACGTCCAGTTTCTCCCACCCATCAGTAAATGATGCTCCGTTCCAAAATGCTCTAATCACACAGTCTGTACTTTTGACAGACACTAAATATAACTCTAACGGCTTGTTGTCATATATCGGATTTTCTTTCGGTTTTTCCGGCAGCTGCTCCTTCACTGGAATCCACTTATGTCTCAGTCCTTCTATTTCCTTCGGACTCATACCAGTATTCTCATAGTCCATAAGTGTTTCCCTTAGGTCTGCCATTGCCCACATAAGGCGGTATACCAATGCGGTGCGCCCATCTGGGTCATTGATACCATATTGCAGGTCGTCCATGAGGATATCAGCCAATGCTTCATTGTCCTCCGGCAGTTTGCTTACCCCCTCTGCCTCGCTGAATCTGCGGATGAAGTCCCTCAGGTCCATGTCTGAATCATAATCTCTGTACCATGCCCACCTGTCCTTTGCATACATGCAATTATGTGCCAGCTCTACCATGTTCATTTCGCTGGCAGGCTTTTCCACTGTCAATCTTTTCATTCCTCTGTCTCCATCCGAAAATAGTTAATACTTATCATCGTCAACCAACATCTTACAATCTTCCCACTCGGCTCCGCACCGGGCGCATACCAGAAAATCCGGTTCATCTGCATACGGAACCCCTCTGGTGCAATCGCAATATCTACATTCCCAGTGGGTTCCTGGTGGCTTTTTTATAAAGCCATTCTGCACGGCGCAGCCCCGGCATATATTCAGCTCAGTTCCATTTTTCCTGTTTTTGATTTTGACAGTCTTGGATGTGTAACAATCACACATATCACATTTCATGTTCAAATCCTCCTGATTAACCAATCAGCATCCCTTCCGGAATCGCCTCAGGAAAAGCCAGCAAATTTATTTGTCCTGTGTACTTGTCCTGTGCAAAGTTAAAATCCGATAGCATTTCTTCCTTCGCACGTTTATAAAATTCTTTTGATATTTCAAACCCATAGCTATTGCGTTTCAGCTCCTTGCAGGCTCGTAAGGTTGTTCCGCTTCCAGCACATGGATCAATTACCACATCCCCCTCGTCTGTAAAAATCTCAATCAGGCGTTTCAAGAGAGATACACTTTTCTGCGTCGGATGAATTTTGGGATACTGGCTTTCCTTCGTAACAGAAAACCAATTGAAAACCATGTGACCGTCGTTGTTGAATTTTGGAAGTTTTTCCCGATACAGCACCAACCCATACTCCGTCGCTCCTACAATTTTCATGTTTGCCTTCAGCACCTGGGCTGAATAGTTTTTAATAAATACCAAAGGAATGTAATTGCTAAATCCATACCGCTTAGCATAATCAATCACGGTCTGAATCTGCTGGAATGAGCAAAATATAATCATACACGGCGCTTTTCCTACTTCCTTCGGTTCCTTTTTTAGCAAACGATTACAAAAATGGAAATACTCTGCGATGTTAAAATTCAAATCCGTGTTAAAAAATGTCTTTCCGGCTTTTTTGCTCTCTCCATTCTTGTTGTCGCCACCTATATACCATTCTGGGTTGGACGCATATGCGTTTACTCCCAAATTATATGGGATATCAGCTATCACCAACTGCGCTTTGGGTATGCCATATCTCTTGTAATTTTGGAAATGGTCATTGTATAATTCCGTTTTCACGCTTCTTTGTTTCCTCCTTTTATCCCTGCTATCAGGGTCTGTCTGTTTTTCTCCGCAATTATCTCTCGGACTGATTCCTCTGGGAATGGTAGCTGGAAGGTACGCTCCTTTATTCTATTGGTTATCCTGTCATCATATTTCAAGTCCTGCAGGCTTAGATTGCTGGTGTATATCGTTATCAGATTGTCCTGGTAACGTCCATTGATGATGTTGTAAAACCGTTCTCCAATCCAGTCCCTTGGAAGCTCCGTTCCAAAGTCATCTATCGCTAACACCTGAACAGTGGATAATGCTCTTAACAGGTCGCTCTCGCTTCTGCCCTTATCATCCCATGTGGCCTTAATCTCGTTGATAATCTGCATAGAGCCGGCAAACTTAACCTGCATCCTGTATGCACTGACCATCTCGTTTGCTATGCTTGCGGCCATCCGTGTCTTGCCTGACCCTTTAGCCCCAGAATATAGGTACAGCCCCATCCCGTCCTTTTGCATACTGTCCAAGTTGTCCAGATAGTATTTTATAGCCGCGCATGTATTAAGAATCACCTTTCTGCTGTCCTCATTGCGGTATACATCCAGCCGGAAGGACCGTATATCCAGCGCTTTGAATGCCTCAGGGATGTTTGCAAACTCCAGCTTACGCTCCATAATCTGACGCTCTACCAATCCGCATCCACATCTCCGGCCATATTCAATCCCGTCGGAATCTTTCCAGTATACCCACCCTGTACCGTGGCATATGGGGCAGACATCAGAATCCGGTAAATCCTTCTCCGGCTCCTTCGAGGTAGTCGTCATTGTACTTCTGCGTTCCCCCTGTATCCGACTGACCATTTCCTGTAATGGGTCCAACCCTTCCACCTCCTGTGTAATTTGCATCCAGATAATCAACATATCCGCTGTTGAAGAATGTACTTCCGTTCTGCGGTTTCCTCCAGGATGCATCCCGCCTTAGGTCATCCTTGTATCGTTCAATGACCCTCATAAGCTCATCCTTCCCAACTTTTAGGAGTTTCTGTTTCTGGGTATCGGATACCTGCCCTTTCCCCTTCTTGCACGGATACAGTTTCCACATGGCCTCAAACAATACTGATGCCTGCTGCTTCCTGTCCCCGGATGCACTATATATATTATTTTCTTTCTTTATTTCTTTATTTCTTTCTTCTATTGTTGTCGTTCGTTTGTCGTTAGAATGTCGCTCGCCTGTCGCCTGAGTGTCGTCTTGGCTGTCGTCCGATTGGTACAAATCATAGTTTTTTATTGTAAATACGCTATATTTGTTTGTCGCTTTGCTTGTCACTTCGCCTGTCGTTTTTAGATGGGAAATTCCTGTCCTAATCTCCCTTTCTGTAAGCCCTGTTTCGGATGCAAGATTCTTGATGGATGATACAAAAGAACCACGCGGGACAGTTGTACCCAAGAATTTTCCATCCTTCCAGTTGGCCTTCAGGAGCATGTGGATGAATAAAACCTTCGTGTTTATGTCCTGATACCATTCCCAGTCCAGAAACTTGCGGTAAAGCTTAATATGTCCATCCATTCTATCACCTGCTATCAATGTCTCGTCCGACTTCCCACTCCTTATACAATGCTATCCAATCATCCAGGCGCATTGTAACCAGCCAGGTGCCACGATTACGGCGGTGAAACACGGATGGGTAGATTTCCTTGTCTGATGGTATCTGTTCCGCCTGCGTGTCCTTTACAGCCTGCTGCATGGCATCATAAAGATTAAGGCGTTCAACCCTCTTGCACTCTATGTGGATTCCGGGAAGTCCTACTACATCCGCATCACCATTTGAACCGCTATACTGCTGTCCCCTTCGGCAATCGTATCCATAGTCTCGGAGATAATTGGAAAGTTCCCTCTCGCCTCTTTTTCCTTTGTTGCGCTGTGATTTGCCCATCATACGCCTCCTACTTCAAATGTTAATCTAAATAACTTTTCCCAAACTCCTGCCGGAATTCTTCCCTGTTCCCATAATGTGTCTCATAATATTCCTGCGCCATCCTTTTAAGCTGCAGGTCAATCTTACGGTTTTCCGGGGTGGGGTTAAATCTAACCCCATTGGGATGTAAGTCATATCTCAATGGGATGATAAATCCCCTTTCCTCTGACTTGTTCTTGTAGCCCTGCCTGCCCTCAAATATATGGTGTCGCTCCACATAGGGACTGCCAGTAAAAAAACAGTGGTCCATATCATCTGTGAATGCACTCCATAACTTTTTAGCCATCCTGCGCCCTCTTTTTATAATGCTGGCCATATATATTCATCATCCGTTCCAGCTCCTGCGGCGGAAGCGTCTCTATACCCATTTCCTGGCACTCTGATACCAGACCATCAATGAGCTTGCTCATCTCATCCGTATCGTAAGTACTGGACCCTCGCAGCATGATGTATGTGCGAAATGGGGTTCCATCACTGGCAACCTTAACCTCAGCGGTTGGCTTGATGTGGTATGTCTCTGCCTCCAGGGCCTTGTGTTCTCCCTCATCATCATCCGGCACAACAACATATATAAGATGGCCATCCACTTCCTCCAGCTTACCGTAACGGCGGAGCATAAGATTATGTGCCCGGTTTTTGCTTATCCCGGATGCCTCGGCCAGCTTTGTGATGAGCTGCCAATAATATGCGTTTGCATCCAGGCTGCGTTTCTTCTTGTAGGCCTTAATAGCAAGTGCCAACATCTTGTCTGACAGCTTGTTGATGTCGCTGCTTATGTCATTATCAATCTCAAACGTAAGCAGGAACCTTCCCGTAATCCAATCTTTTGTTACACTTTTTAATGTCCCCTTACAATCCATACACTGTTCCTCTTAATTCCATGGCAGACCTGACTCCGGGTCATCTGGTGGGATTGTCTCAGGGTCTGGGGTGGTAGGCTTATCCGGCTTTTTTTCAGGACATCCATTGCATCTCGGAACTGGTCTATTTTCATTTCATGAATGTCACTCAATTGATAATTTTGTAGGATTCTGAGCTTTCCAATCCCTGTCCTTTTCAACTCCAAAAACAGCGTGTTAATTTGTGCCTCCGTAACCAGTTTAGACTCCTGTTCCTCTGGCCGACTCTCGGTCTGGCCCAGCTTGTACACCACCTTGTTGCTCTTGCGCCTTTTGATTTCCAGCGCATTAATGTTGCGGTTGTCATCATATCCGATAAGTGATACATAAAATCGGTCGTTGCAGCTATATCTCACCTTTCCGTTTCGGTCCTTGCCGTTCTCGCAGATATCACAGTTATCCTTTTCAATCCAAATAAAAGGAGCCGCATATAACTCTCGGCCAATACCCCAGTTAAAACAGGCTCTCTTGAAACTGTCAGAGGCAAGTCCCTTCTCCTTCTCGGTATTGCTTTCTGTACCGGTATCCTCCTTTTCAATCCACTGGTGCTTTTCTTCGTCCCATATGGATACGATACAGTTTGCATTATCCCTGCAATGTCTCCGCTGCCAACCCATTGGTCCTACTGTCTCATCAAGTATGTTCTGGTCTACTCTGGCATTCTTATACAACAATAGGGATAATCCATTTTGGGATACAGTTGCAATCCGGCAATCTATCTCATCCTTTTTAAGCAGCCGAAATTCAAGCTTCGCTTTCCCCATCAGTTTCACACTCCTTTTCCGTAACCCGGCTGACCCACATATCAGCCATATGTAACAACAGGTACAAAGGTGTTTCTTTACCCTGTATCTGGTATTTGAAATTGCCGTACATACCATTGTGCATCAGTATTGCCCAGTTCTCATCCTCCGTCAGGTTAATGTGGCGACCTGCAATCTGTATGGAACGGACTTCATGGTCAATGTACATAAGTTCTGGATTTCCGATATACGGTTTCGTGGGGGACTGATATGGCTCTGCATTCTTACCACGCCCCTTAAGCATGTTGATAATATAGTTCGGTTTCCCAAACTGTCCAGCCTTACCAAGGTCATGAAGCAATGCACATATGATGACACTGCTCTTATCCACTTCTGGATATAGGATGCTGGAAAGCTTGTCCATCAGCTCATATACATTCAGGCTGTGTTCAGCCAGCCCTCCAGGGCAGGCCAGATGGTACTGTGTGCTACATGGCGCTGTATAAAATCCCATCTCATCCATTTCCACCAGAAGGTCAGCAATTCCCTGCCTGTCAGTTGATAATAATAATTCCTCGGTTCTATTCTTAATGTTTTCCATGTAAAAATCCTCCATTTAAATTTAGTTCATACTGCCACCCATCCATTAAGTGGATGGCATCCTGCAAGGACCTCCTATAATCCCTGCGCTCTGCTTCCCGTTTCTGGCACTCATCACATACATGCCCTTCACCGGGGTCAAGATAACAACCACAGGAATCACAACGGTATGGATGCATCATTCTAGACCTCCTGCTGCTCTTTCTTTTTTACCCCCAGGATACCAAATATAACTTCTTTGTCCACGTACCCAGTCTCGTCAATGTACTTCTGCACAGCGCTGATTTTTTCTATTGCTACTTGTCCTTTAATAAAAATATCCATATCTACGTTTTTAAACTGAATATCTGCGTAATAAGCCATCTTTACAATCCCTCTCTTCCTGTGCTATATTATTAATAGTGTTATTTTTCATCTGGCCGACCGGAGTTCGTACCTCCCTCGGCCTTTTCCTTTCCTTACCATTTCCCCACCCGTAGGGATTAATCCCCAGGGCTGCCGCTGCACGGTTTGTCCCATTTCTGCGTCTGCTCATCCTGCGCCTCCGCTATTTTATCTTTCCTTTAAGTTCATCCAGCGCGGTATGGCATAACGCCTGAAGGGTCGAAGCCTGGTCACCTATATCATCACCGGCTAACGTTTTTGAAACGACCGAAAGAAGAGTAACTGTAAGAGCAACGACATCTACATAATTGCCCCGTATCGTTGTCTCAACTTTCTCCCCATGCGCTTCAATCCCCACGATGGGTACATTCTTTTCAGCTTTAATCATTGATTTTTCCTCCTAAATCCCTTATACTAAGGGTGATTAGATTATTTTGTGTTTGGACTTTGGACGGCTCCACCCGTCTGGGGTCCATTTTCATTTCCACATCCATAGGCCCACCTCCTCTCACAGCCTTACGCCCATGGACTGCCCAGTCATTTCGGCGCGAATCCACATCTTGAGAATCTCAATCGCCTCACCAACCTTATCTGCTACTTCCCACCCAATCCACCGGCGAAGCCATTCGGTGTCCCCTGTCTGCAGCTGGTCCAGATACTCCTCATAATACTCGCGGTATGGGTCCAATTCCATCGCCGCGTAAACCTGCGCATCCTCCGCGTCCGTCTTACTCACGGACAGTCTCGCTGCCCTATCCGCGATTGCCTCCATCTGTACTTTTGTCATCTCGCTTCCCCTCCCATCAAAGTCTCACGCCCATGGCCAGCGCCATGACCACTGTTGCTGCAACCACCATTCCGAACATCCAAAAAGTTGCTATGATAATCCATCTCGCTGCCGTCATTAGGGGATGCTCGTCCCGGAGCCTCCTGCGCTGTCTGAAGGTCACCATACGCCTGTGCCCCATGATGTTAGTCATCACCGCGGTGGCCGGCCCTACAAAATCCACACGCCAGCCAGGATACAGGACCGCTGCTTTGGCGCGGATGGCTAACTCAGTTACTTTTGTCATTGGCTTGTCCCTCCTCTCCATGCTTGTCCTACAGGGCCGCCCTTAGGCGGTGTCCTCTCGCTTCTGAATTCTTTCATCACGGTACTGTTCCAGGAACCGGTAGAACATTTCCGTATTCTCGTTTCTTTCTACCTTAATGTCCTCCGGGTTCGTATAGACCTTCCCGTCATAGGTTGTTATGATTACGTTTGCCATATCACCACCCCTCTCTAATAAACTGTATGTGGTATTGGTTGTACATCTTGCGTTGTCCGTCTTGTCTTTTTCCTTCGCCGGTTCTGCATTGTTTAGTTTTCTAAACATTCTGGTCAAAAAAATATGTTGCTATTTCTTCCTTAGGTATATGAAGAAGGTCAGAAGCTTTTTGTATTTCCGGTAAGGTAAAATCTAACTTTCCTCCCAGACGTTTGTTTAAAGATACTCTTCCAATACCCATAGCCTTAGCAAATTTATCCTGCGTACCATAATGTTCCCTGATTTTCCCTCTTAATTTGCTGTAATTACAGGACATCCTTTTTCCTCCTTTCTGTTTAGCTTTCTAAACTTGCTATCATAATAGCACAATAAATTTTATGAGTCAAGCGTTTTTTACTTTTCTAAACTATTTGAGCTATTTAGTAACATTATTGTTGCGTTTCCTAAACATTTGTGGTATTATAAAGTTGTAGAAGAGAGGTGAAATAATGAACAATATTATATCTGATAGAATAAAAGAAGCGATGTCTATGAAGAACATGAAACAGACTGACTTAGTAGAAAAAACCGGAATATCAAAGGGGGCTTTAAGCTCATACATTGCAGGGCGCTACATTCCAAAGCAAACCAATACCTATAAGATAGCTAAAGCATTGGAAGTTGATGTCTCCTGGTTAATGGGAAATGATGTACCTATGGAACCAAAAATATCAGGAATTTTAACTAATTATGAATTAGCCTCTATTAGTAATAAGTTGAGAACCGACCAGAATGCCCAAAAGCTCATGAAAATATATTTTGAAAAACTAGATGATACAAACAAGAAGCGTATCCTCGATTTAGCGGAGGCTCTGGGGAGCCTTTAACAGCTCCCCTTGCCATTCGCAATATCCATGATAATGCAGTATATGTAATCCAAATCATCAGTTAAAAGTACATTTTTTAAAGACTGAATAGTCTTTATCAGCAGTTCAATATCCATAGCGATATGCCTCCCTTTCTGGCTGTCCCTAGCAACCAAAACAGTGAATATGTATTGTTTGTACCTTAAGTATAGCATAAATAATGGTAAAAATGGCAAATATTCGCAAAATAATCCTGGTAAATTCTGGAAATAATCAGACTATTATCTGTTTTTGAAACAATTTAATCTTTTGCTCCTATATGCAGCATAGGGAAAGGAATGCCAGCACATAGTGGGAAAACGAGCAAAAGAACGTTTGTTCTGGTTTTATTATAGACTATACAAATTAAAAATTCAATACTTATCATTTGAAAAATACTATTTCATAAGGAGGTACTACCATGAAATTTGGAATGCGCAAAATTAGCCCCATGAAATCGCTCAAGGCCAGGACCACCGGACGAGCAAAAAAAACGGTAAAAAAAGCATTAATCCCCGGCTATGGAAAAAGGGGGATGGGGTGGATAAAGAATCCTAAAAAGGCCGCATATAATAAAGTATATAAAAAGACTTCATTTAGTCTTTTTGATTTATTTAAATAACGCAAGAGCCCCTGTGCAGCAAACACAGGGGCCCAGCCTTACCAAGGGTGTCACGGTTCCCCAGATAAGAAATGTTGAGTACAAGACATAGTATATCATCTTTCCGGGCACCGGGCAACCATAGGTGTAATTTTACATCAACCGAAGAGTATAGTTAAATATGAGGAGAGATGAATATGATTAAAGGCGCATGTTATGTCCGCGTATCCACGGACAATCAGTTAGAAAACTACAGCATTGAAGAACAGACTGACCGATTGAAAGCATACTGTAAAGCAAAAGATATTCAGATAGTCAAGATATATACCGACGGCGGTTATTCCGGCGGAAACGTTAATAGGCCTGCTCTACAACAGATGCTCCAGGACATCGGCAAAGGATTGATAGACTCTGTTATTGTCTACAAGCTTGACCGCTTGTCCAGGAGCCAGAAAGATACCCTCATGCTGATTGAGGATTGTTTCTTGGCCAAGAATGTGGACTTTGTTTCCGTTAACGAGAATTTTGACACCTCCACTCCCTTTGGCCGGGCCATGATTGGAATACTGTCTGTCTTTGCCCAACTGGAGAAAGACCAGATTACAGAGCGCTTTACCATGGGGCGCATCGGCAGGGCCAAGAATGGGTATTTTCATGGAGGCGGTAATGCGCCGACCGGATATGATTATATTGACGGAGAACTTATAATAAATGATTATGAGGCTTTGCAGGTCAAAGATTTGTATAATCGGTTTTTAAAGGGGTATTCAATACATAATTGTTGGCAGTATATGCAACAAAAATATGGAGGGTGGAGCAGTGAGGTATTGGTTCGGAATGTTCTTAGAAACGTACTGTATATTGGAAAAGTGAAATTTAAAGGTGTGGCCTATCAAGGTAATCATCAGCCAATCATATCCGAAGACCTATTCCGGCAGGTACAGGACCTGTTTAACAGCTCCAAGAGGTCCTCTAATACCTTCAAGCGGTCTCCGTTCAAGGCAAGCACCCTTCTTTCCAGCATCGTGTATTGTGGTAAGTGTGGAGCACGATTTCATGGGGAGCATGGTAATTATTCCTGCTACAGTCGTACTAAGGGAGATAAAAAATATATTGTTGACCCCAACTGCAAAAATAAAAAATGGAAGATAGAAGAATTGGATAGACTGGTATTGGATTACATAACGCGTTTAGATTTTTCAAAATTACATAATAGTCATCCAGTCCCGGTTCCGTCCACGGATTATTCGTTCCGTCTGACCGAGATAGATAAGCAGATTGGAAAACTGATAGACCTGTATCAAGTCAGCGGCATCCCGCTTGAGACCATACAGGAAAAAATGGATGCGCTTAATAAAGAGAAGGAGGCACTACTGATTATATCAAAACCCAAAAATGTGCCAGTAACAACTCTTGCTGAAATGATAACCGCGCGGGATACCTTGATGTCGCTTTCTGATTCAGGAAGCTTGGATGAAAAAAGGGCCTGCCTAACTATGATTATAGACCGTATCATAATTGATGATGATAATGTCAATATCAAACTAAAACAGCTATAATTTAGTTTACAAGTTTTCTAATACCATGTGTATGGGATTCGGATGCAACGCAGCGGGCATCGTGGGCTGCCGCATCATTGATTCCCCCAGGGAACGGCTCATTGCCATGATAACCAACAACTTTGTGCCGTGCAACGGAAGGTTTCCCACCCTCATCGCCATCATCTCCATGTTCTTTGTAGGCGTATCCGGAGGTGCCTTTGACTCCATGCTGTCAGCCCTGCTCCTGACCCTGTTCATTGTCCTGGGCGTATGCATGACCTTTGTGGTCTCCAAAGCCCTTTCCATGACCGTGTTAAAGGGAATTCCCTCTTCCTTCACCCTGGAGCTGCCTCCTTACCGGCGTCCCCAGATTGGCAAGGTGATTGTCCGTTCCATCTTTGACCGGACCCTGTTCGTACTGGGGAGGGCCATTGCGGTGGCTGCCCCTGCGGGCCTTTTAATCTGGGTCATGGCAAATGTACAGGTAAACGGCATCACCCTGTTAGCCCATTGTTCCGGTTTCCTGGATCCCTTTGCAAGGCTTCTTGGAATGGACGGCGTGATTCTGATGGCATTTATCCTGGGGCTTCCTGCCAATGAAATTGTAATTCCCATCATTATCATGGCCTACATGGCCCAGGGAAGCCTTCTGGAATTTGACAGCCTGGCACAGCTGAGGGATTTGCTGGTAAATAACGGCTGGACCTGGATTACTGCTGTCAGCACCATGCTCTTCTCCATGATGCACTGGCCCTGCACCACCACCCTTCTTACCATCCGCAAGGAATCGGGCAGCCTAAAATGGACTGCCATGTCCTTCCTTGTGCCTACGGTCTGCGGTATCGTGCTGTGCTTTGCCTTTGCAACAGTAGCCCGGATGCTTGTGTAAAAATCAGCTTTCCCCGGCACGTACGGCAGAGCGCAAAAAAGATGGGACAGCAGCACACATATTCCTGTGCTGTGTCCCATCCTTATTATACTTCATCAATCAAATATCGTACCCTGCGGATTAATACATTCCGCCCATATCAGGTGCTGCCGGGCCTGCTGGAGCCGGCTCCTTGATGTTGGCAACAACAGTCTCTGTTGTCAGCAGTGTGGAAGCAACGCTGGTTGCGTTCTGAA